>BNJU01000706.1_pt1 | contig 111974 bp, 127 predicted proteins | sample 8539281 | NCBI WGS metagenome assembly BNJU01 (sample SAMD00202456, study PRJDB9452) | human saliva metagenome | isolation source: human saliva | place: Japan
TATTGCTTTTTGTTTTTTTAGCAGTCCAATAAAAAGAGAACAACCACATAAAAGCAGTCGCTCTCTAGCTTCTTATTTCGTACCGTTCTTTACACGATTCTTCCTAGTGATAATCACCCCTGCCGATATGAGCACGAGTATCACCCCTGCGATATACAGTACGGTTCTCCCAAGACCGCCAGTCTCAGGTAGCAGGAACCTCATATTCTCAGTATTCTTGATCGTAATAGTTCCTGATGAAACCGCTGCATCCTTTGGCGTCTGAACTTCTGCACCGTTACTATTGCTGTAGCTAGTACCGTAATCTGGTACGGCCGTCTCAACTACGTAGTAACCGTAAGTAACGTCATCTCCATTGTCCGATTTTTGCAACCGTCTAAGCCTCGCTGCGCCTTCTTCTGTAGAATATAGTTGCTGCGGTCATACAGAAAGCTCCACCTAGGTAGAACAGGTAGGTTCCAATCCCTCCAGCTTTTGGCAGTTCATACAGAGGATTATCCTTGATTCTGAGCTTCATAGGTGTCCCCGTACTATCATCTGCAGCTTCTGTCTCTGTCCAAGATGTGCCCGTTACTACCGCAACAGTATCTCTTCTGACCTTAACCTTGATAGGCTCAGGGATTATGGAATACCCTTCCGGAGCTTCCTTCTCCACGATGTAGTACTCTCCGATTGGTGCTGTAAGTTCAATCTTCTTATCGACAACTAGATTGCTCTTAAACGGTATTCCCCACTTATCTGTCGTATCTGGGAGCTTGACAGCTCCTGCAGTGCCTTGGGTGGAAACCTTGTAGATATCAAACTTTGCACCCTTCAGCTGCGTTGCGCCAGTGTTATCCGTCTTCTCCAGAACGAGCTTAGAATCTGCAACTTGAACCACTGGGTGTTTGTACTCTTCCTCAATCTTCTCATCCTGGAATTCGTAGTTAATTCTTGCAGATTTATTAGATTTAAATCCAGGCTTGCCAGAGCTCGTGTCATTGCTTCCGTAGTCTGTATCCGTATCTCCTGTAGATGTGTATCCACCATTTTCATATTTCATATGCTTTAGGAGTAACTTTTACGTTATACGAGAGCGTATATATGAATTTGCTATCTACCTTTTCATCTTCATTGAACTGAAGGAACATCTTTCCTGTCGAATCCGGCGAACTCGAAGGAGTATACGTAACCGACTCGATTATGCGATGACCATTGTTCCAGTTGTCCGCTGTGCTGTTACCATTCTCATAAAGGACTTTTTCTATACCAGTCGCTTTCTCTTTACGAGTAACCTTCACATCAGATTGTGCAGCATATAGCTCGACTGAGTCGCTGAGTTCGTCTGTCACGTTGAGAACATTTACCATATTGGCTTCGAGAAGCTTCTTAACCTCTTCATAAAGATTGGCATTATCGAATACACCGATGTATTCTCCGCCGCCTTTCTTAGCCATGTGCTGAAGTAGCTCAGGGCTGCTAGAAGATGTGGCTCCGTTGATATCTCTCGAAACACCTATCGTATGAATCATTACATCCTTGTGGCTAGCAATAAATTCATCGATCTTCTGCCTGGTTGGCTCCTTGGCATATGGTGCCCAATTAATACCACCATCTCCGTATCTAACACCACTACTATCTACATAGAATGTAGGTACACCGTCGGAGATGAAGACCATGAGCTTTCTATGACCGTTATTCTTCACAGCAGGCTTGTTGAACATATCAGTTGCAACCTCTAGTCCTGCTGTGTAGTTAGTGCCGTTCCAGTAAAAAGCTTTGGTGTTAACGAAGCTTTATTTCTGCCCCAGTCTCTATCAATCTGTGCATCTTGTTTGTTTACTGTATGATTTCTATCTCCACCGAATGATATTACAGCAATCTGATTCTCTGGATTGAGAGCGAGCAGTTCAGGAATTAGTCCTCTGCCTGTATATCCTGTCTGTGAACCATTAAGCATCTCGGATACTGCACCGTCTCTTGCAATGTATGAGTTGGAACGTGTACTATACATGTCCTTTTCTTCCATACTTGATGAACGGTCAACTACGAACAGGATGTCAAAAGGCTGCTTCTTAATCTCCTTACCAGTAACGTCAACGTAAATACGATATAAGTCTTTTGCATCACTCTTATGATTCTGAGCCACCGTCGTATCACTGTTTGAGACACCATCTCCCAGGTAGTCGATTCGCTTGTTGTGCTCCAGTACATCAGTAGTAGGGACAGTCGCCCTGCTAGTTCCACTTGAAGCCCTCGTACCAGCTACTCTGCCTCTACTTCTGAATCCGGTTGAACCACTATTCTCTGCTACTTTTATCTTTATCTTGTCGCTTAGCTTTGCGCTATTTCTCTTAACCTTGAATTTGTATTCAAAGGCTTCGGACTTACCACTCTTAAGCTGCACAATCTGAGATTCCGCACCCGAGGTTAATTCCAAATCTTCTTTACTGTATTCAAGATTGATAGAGAACTTTTTCTCTGCATTGCTTGCATCGACATTCCTGTACTCCGCTGTTACTGATACTATCTCACCGGCGGTGTAGCTACTCTTAAGAGGTGAAACCTTATACTCAATGTCCTCATCTCCTCCATATGTCGCAGTACCCACACCAGATAAACTAGACAACGGCATCAAGGTGACAATGAGTATTACAGCGACGAAATCGATGCAATGCTCTTCTTAAATATCTTTTTACTCATACGCAATTCTCCTAATATCCACTGTTAAACCCTTGCAAATTAGGAGTCCTTTTTCTTTCTCTTCTTCACTAATACCACTAATGCTGTTAAGGCACCTGCAAGTGCGACTACATAAATCGCAATTTTAGTCGTATCTCCGGTCTTAATGATTATACGTCTGAACTTGTTAGTAAAAACACCGTCGCCTTGCTGCTTGATGTCTCTCACCTTGAGTTCACCTTCTTCTGTTTCATAAACCGTAACAACAACTCGCACCTCACGCTTGTCGTAAACTATATCACTCTGACCGTCATTTACCTCTTTGACTAGATAGTTGTAGGTTCCTTCTTTTGTGATGTTCATTCTAAACAGAATGCCGCCATCACTCTCGTTTGAGACTGTCTCAGTTAGGCCGTTAGGCTTAACTTTCCAATCTGAATCAGCTTCCTTGAGTGTGAATTTGAACATACCTTTCTTCAAAGCTTTGCCCTCAAGCCTCTTGGTTAACTTGAAAGCAACCTCGACAGGTGGAACGTCCTTCTTCACTAGAGCAACCTTCGGCTCCAGTGTAACATCGTATTTCCACTGGTTTTCATTATTCACTCTCTCAATGCCTGGAACGACAACTAGGTATGGCTCTACTGGATGGTACGCCTTAGCGTGACCTGTAGCACCAGTCTGTCTTACTAGATAAATTCCGTGTGATAATCCCGAAAAGGACACGCGTCCCTGAGAATCAGTAGTTCTCGAAGTGCCCGTCAAATGGTCTCTTTCAACTATAGCTGAAAGCTTCTTTGCCGCTACAGCCGAAGACTCTTTGGTGAGTCCGTTATACTTTACGTTAGCTGATGCAAAATCAGCCTGAGCTCTGTATCTTGCACTTCCGCCATTAGTGGTCAAGTTTGCAACCTTGTGTATTTCAAATGTAGCGCCAGGAACTGCTATATGATTATTCCTATCCTTATGGTACACGAGGTTAATAGTAAGCGAATCCTGTCTGCTAGTATCCACATCTGGAACCAGGTCAGGATGCGCTGCCATAACACTCTGCACTGATAACATAGTCATAATCAGCGAGCAAAGCACTACTATCCATATAGATTTTTTAAACTTTACCAAACTGTCATTTTGCATTATTTCAATGTCCTATCTCTCACACTAATTACTGTGTTTTCTCTGCTTTCGCATGAAAATCAGCGCAATCACAATTACCGCTACTGCAACCATCAGCTTGAACTGCCATGAATTAAGGAAAATCATAAGCGGAGATCTAACTCCATTATGAACTTTATATGGCACCCTATGGCCTCTGACCATTAGCCGATGCGTATTCACCCCGTAAGGCGTGCAGGTTAGCAGAGTGACAAAATCCTTGCCTTCGGTTATCTGTAGATCGCTCAGCTCCTCTGGCTTAACGGTCTTAATTTGGTCAACTCTATAAGCAAGTTTCTTGTCTAAAATTCTTAAATAGAAATTATCGCCTTTTTTTAATTGGTCTAAATCTGTAAACAGCTTGGCCCCCGGTAACCCCCTGTGTGCCGCAATTACAGCATGCGTGCTTTTACCACCAATCGGCAGGCTCGTCCCTTCTACGTGCCCTGCGCCTCGCTCGAGCGATTTAGACGATGTGCCATGGTATATGATGATTTCCTGATCGATTTTTGGAATCTCGACATATCCCATGATTCCATTTTTACTTGGATTTAAAAGGTCGCTGTACGGATGAGTCTTGATGTACTCATCATTATCAAAAGCATCTTTCACAGTATTAACCGTATGCTGTGCGTTATATGCCTTAGCTTTACTCCACTCGTCCTTCAGCGTGTCCTCGGAATAGAGATTGACGGATTTGTCATAAATTGACTTCATCCTATTATTCCACTGACTGTTCCAAAGGTCACTCACCGCAGGATATAGAACTACCGCTGCACCCGAAATGAACAGAAGAACCATGACGATGTTGAACAATCGACCCTTAAAATTGTTTTTACTCTATGTGTTTCCATCTACTATCTGTGGACTTCTTCTTCCTCTTGTCCAAAACCCTTCCTATGATTATTGCGATACCGCACCCAATAAGTATGCATAATATTATCTTGAAAATATGTCCTATATTGGTTCTTTTCACCGAAGCATTATGTCCATCATAAGGAATCCGATGTCCTCGAACAAGCAGTCTGTGCGAATTAACACCGTAAGGTGTACAGGTCACAAGCGTAACATAGTCTTTACCCTTCTGAACCTGAAGCGACTTGGTGTTGCTAGGTTTAACAACCTTGATGCTATCCACTTTATACGCCATTTTCTTGTTCATTATGTGTAGGTAAAATTTGTCACCCTTCTTGAGCAGGTCGAGATCCGTAAACAATTTTGCACTAGGCAGTCCTCGATGCGCTGAGAGTACTGCGTGTGTCCCCTCTTGCCGCCAATCGGAAGGCTGCTTCCGCACAGATGTCCAGCGCCTTTCTGGAAGACCTCCTCATTAGTGTAATGGAATATTGGTAGCTCAACATCGATGGCAGGGATTATAATGTAGCCCATCATACTGTCTTTGTTGACGTTAAGGCACTTTTCATACTCCATATCCCTCTTGTTCTCCTTAGATGAGAACGCATCAGGAACGGCCTTCGGAGAAAGCTCACGGTTATATACCCTCGCTCTTTCTAATTCCTTATCGAAATCGACATTTCCATGCTTCACCGCCTTGTTATAGCTCTGCACCATCTGCCTTGCAAATCTCTGATTCCACCAATTGCTCACCAATGGATACAGCATGATAGACAGTCCGACGATAAAGAGAAGCGATATTCCGATAAAGCTTTTAAAGCTTTTTTCTCGTTTACTAAAATTTTGTCTCTCTTTTACCCGCATTAAAATTCACTACTCTTGTTCTATTATCCTTCTTTTAAAGGATGCGGATAAAAGTTTGTATCATTTATACAGGCTCTTACCCGCACCTATGCGTAACTCTCTACTTTGCCGCAGCGTTACTTTTGTTTTTTTTAACCATCATCGCAACTGCAAGGCTTAGAAGTGCCGCACCAACGATGTAGAACAGATAAGTTCCTATTCCACCTGTGCTTGGCAGTGTTCCTAGCTTGTAGTTGTTGAAATGTAGTGGATTGTAAGTTCCTGTAGTAGTCTTTACCACATCGTTTCATATGTAGCAACGTACTTTCCAGCTTCAACCCCATTGATAGTTACTGTATATGACTTTAGGTTTCCGTCTGTATCTAGCTCAGCACTAATCTTAACTGGAACTAGAGTTTCGTTCTTAGCATATCCTGCTGGAGCCTCTGTCTCTACAAGCACATACTCACCAGCGTCAATTCCTCTGAATCTGATCTTACCGTCTGCCTTAGTCTCTGACTCGTCAGCGATATTATCGCTTGCGTCAAGCCCTCTCTTAACAAGAAGTGTCGACTCGTGGTTCTTATAGTCAGCGGCAGTTGTTAGGCTAGCATCCTTCTTGTAAAGTCTGAACTTTGCGCCTGCTTTCTTTCCTGCAGATGATGTTGTCTCAGCAGAAGTAACTACGTCCGTAACTGTGTTATTCTCATCGTCCACACCGACCTTAACGATTTCTTCTTTTCTGTTTGTCTGGTTTAGCTTAGTGCCTACATCTCCGTTGATGTCGAATGTGTAGTGCTTAGTTCTATCAGTGTCTTACCATCGTTAGTGGTTGGGGATGTCGAGTAGTCAATCGTAGCAGTATTAGTGCTTGGATCAAATCCCGACTTAGCCTCTTCAGTTAGCTGAGCCTTGTAAGTAACGTTGATCTTGCTCTTGTCAGCGCTATTTAGAAGGAATGTCTTAGCAAACTTAACTGTGAATCCTGTCTCTGTCTTATTCTCGATAGTATAATCAGTGTTCTCTGTGAGCAGAGTTGTAGCCCCTGGATCACCGTTATACACCTTGATTGATGTCTGATCTAGCTTAAGACCTGTCGATAGCGTATCGGAGATTTCGAACTTAGGGTTCTTGTAATCACTTGTATATAGAGGAATTGCTGTTCCAATCTTGAACTCTACCTTATCTCCAATCTGGTGTGTGTCTCCAGCCTTTGTCGAATCACCCGTTACCTGGTCGTTTTCTCTCTTGTTGTAAACTTCCTTCTTAACCTTAGGTGTTGACTTCTTAGCATAAGCTGTTGTTCCTATTTTAAACTGCTTGTTAGAATCAGTTACATCTAGCACAGAGGACTTATCCTCACCAGCATCCTGCTTGTAGTCAGCGCTGACGATCATAGGTGTGTACACTCCTGTGCTACCTGCTGCAGGCGTTACCATTACGAGGTAGATACCTGCATTTGGATTATTTGCCACATACTTCGATCCCGACGCGTTAAATGTAACTGTATCTAGCCCTGAAAAATCTCCAGCAGACGCAATTGCGTATATTTCGGAAGCTGTCGGCTTAGATGGATCAGCGATTGTGATTCCAGTCTTACCTACTACCCACTTACCGTTTGATTCCTTTACGATTCTGTAACCCTTTACAGTAGCGCCTGCCTCAACGTTCTTAATAGTAAGTGTTGAATCAAGTGTTGCTGCAAATGTCGGCATTGCAAATCCACTTAGCCCAATGGCAAGGGAGAGCGCCAACGCAGCCATTTTCTTAAATAGCTTGGTACTCATACCTCTTCCTTTCTTTTTCTCTCCTGAGTTACCCATTATGTTCCTTCCTTTCACTTTGTTATTCCTTTTCATGGATAAATAGCTTATATCAAATAATTTCGCGTATTTGATATAAGATGTAGAGTTTATACACACATTTGCCCATAAAAAGACCAATTTTATCTATTCCATGGTATCTTATCAAAGTTGTAAAATATAATCAAATGTGTAATTTGTCTCTATTTTCACAATTTTGACACACAAAAACACACTATTGACAAACAAAATAATTCTGTACCCGTTGAGTTCACTTAATCTTCTGAGTTTAATTTCACAACTTTTTTTCGGGTTTAGCAAGACTTTTTTTATAAAAATTTTACAAATGTTTTTTTAAAAAAACAATTTAGACTATTCAGGTATATTTTAGTTATGCTTATGATATAATCCATAAACCACATAAAAGGAGGGCGTTATGACAGACTCAAGAAGAACAATCAGAAAGCTCGCAGTGCTAGTATTCACACTCATGCTTATAAACATTTTTTCACTGGGTTCCGCTTTTGCTAGCTACCAACCAGACCCAGCCGAATTCACTAAAACTCTTGATAATGGACCAGTTCCCGCTGAATACATGGGGAAATTTAAAATAGTTATCAAGGATCCCGAAGGCAACATTCGTAAGCACGAGGATTACGATTCACCGCTTACACACGAGCCTTACGAAAATATTGGTAATGGAGGCAACGCTTTTTTTGTATATTTCGATAGTATTGTCTCTTATTATTTAAAAGAAAAGCAGCCTGCACCGGAGACAAAATATGTAACTTTTACAGTAGAAGAGATCCCTACAGATGTTCCAGGCATCAAGTATGATAAAACCGTTTATACTGTAAAGTGCTACTTCAATGGTTATCCATATTTTGCTGGTAGGTATTCATATGATCTTGACTACGTTGAGATTAACGGAAACTACTATACATATGACGGTGTTAGATTAACCTTTAATCCGGATGGATCAAGGAATTACACTGGTGACAGAAATGGATTTATATCATTTAACAACACCACTATCAAATATGTGACACACACGGTTAAGAAGATCTGGAAGAACGGTTCCGAGTCGTCCGCAAAGGCTCAGCTGTACAAGGACGGCACCGCTTACGGCACACCAGTAGAGCTTAATGCTACAAATAACTGGTCGTACACTTGGAACAACCTCGACGATAGCTATACATGGACTGTTAAAGAACTCGATGTTCCTTCTGGCTACAGCACAAAATCAGATGTCTCGACTGACGGTAAGACGACGACTATCACTAACACAAAGGTGAATCAGCCAGCCTCAAGTCAGAGTAAAAATGCCCATGTAAAGTCAAATAGAACTGTAAAGACCGGCGATAATACGCACGTCGCTGCTTGGCTAGTCGTACTTGGGACAGTTGTAATCAGCCTCGGTTTTACGATTTATATCAGAAGAAAGTAAACTCTTTAAGATAATTAATGTTCTATGGTAAAATATAAGTGAAAAATGATTATCGTTTTAATAGTGAAACTTGTATAAAAATGAGCATAAATAAGATCAAATACATAGCGATAATATCAATGGTTTGTGATCACCTGGCATCCGTGTTTTTTGCACCGGATGCCAGTATTTATATTGTCCTTAGATTGATAGGGCGAATAACGGCACCCTCGATGTGCCTTGCACTCGCTGAAGGCTTCGTTCATACATCCAACAGAAAAAAGTATTTCTCTAGGCTTCTCACATTTGCGGTAATCGCACAGATACCATTCTCGTTCTTCGAGTCGGGTACTTTCACCCTGCCAATTGGCAATGTTCTATTTACATTTGCATGCTCATTTGCCTTGATGGAGGTTGTCGAGAATTGGAAGAAGATTGGCAAATTAAAGGGTATTATCGCTGTCATCGTATTACTTGTACTGTCGATGAAGACAGACTGGCTGATATTTGGGCCGCTATTCACACTGTCAATCTACATGAACAAAGAAAATAAGGACCGTCAGGCCATCTGCTATGCGGCCATCAGCGTCCTTAGTTTTTCATTGTCAGCGTTCATGTGTGTAAGCCACGGTCTACCTTGGTACGGTCAGGTGTGGCAGATTGGCACGCTCCTTGTTATCCCAATAATTTATTCCTATAATGGAGGACGTGGTAGCAAGGCTTCATTCAATAAGTGGTTTTTCTACATCTTCTATCCGGCACACTTAATGGTGCTGGGGCTGCTTAGGTAAAAGTGTTGTCAACAAGAGTATAAATTATAATTTAAATAATTTCGCATGCGATCCAATTCTATATAATATCAGCACGAGGGATTCATCAATTATTTCATATACCAATAGCCAATCTGGCTCAATATGACATTCTCTTGTAGCTGAATACTTACCAGATAAATTGTGGTCGCGATATTTTGCCTCAAGTGTTTTACCATTAGCGAGAGTATCCACTACCTCAAATAACTTATTTAAATTTTTTTCCTTGTTTTTTTGCTAATTTTAAATCCTTTTTTAAACTGGCTTGTAAACTTAATCGAATACTTCATATATCTAAAGCCGCCTTAAGCTCATCAATATTGGAATAGCTTTCAGTACTTTTATCAGAAGCAATTCTTCTTCCTTCTTCTATAGCATTAACAGTAGCTTCATTTGGAATATCTAGTTTAAAGAGAATGGTATTCCATGCTCACGAATAGCCGTACGTAGAAAAATATTAATTGCCGTAGTCATACTCAATCCAAGTTCTGAGAATATTTGATCCGCTTTTTCTTTTACTTCTTTTTCTGTTCTAATATTTAAATTTGTAGATGACATTATCAACACCTCCTCATATGCTAATGTTACTACTTTATTTGTGCATTATCAACACGTTGTCATTACATTAAAAAGCGAATAGCCTCACTAAGTTGCTATCCGCCCTTTCTCCTATTTACATTTAAGACTGCCAATTGCTAAAGCACTATCTCAATCTCTTCTTGTATCCAATCGTACCGATTAGCATTAGTACGGATGCTGCAAAGATGCTGATCATTAGCATCAGGTCTTCTGTACTATCGCCAGTCTTTGGTGATTTGTGCTTCTTAGCATTATTAATAGTCTTACCCTTTGAATGTGATGTAGGTGCCTTTGGCACTTCATACTTGTTGTTAAAGGATAGATCGTTTACAGTTTCTGTACCCTTCTTAATCTCGTAGTTTGCCACGAGCTGGTTATTAGCATCAGCTGTAACATCTACGACAACCGTGTACTCTGTGCTATCGTAAGTGTAATTTGCAAGGCCTGTATCTAGCTCAACTACCTTGTATGTGTACTTACCAACCGCCTTGAACTCGATGTCGCCAAAGTCAATTTCGCCTGCGCCGTTAACCGTAACAACCTTCTTGCCTAGCACAGAGCCTGCTGGCATTGGCGCCTCGCTTAATCCTTGTGCTGTAGTTCCAGCTTGAGATAGCTCGAACTTGAACTCGCCTACTGCTGGCGGGGTGTCTCCACTTAGAGTCTTCTTAACCCTTAGGTTTCTTAACGGACGTAAACACGTTTCTAAATCTTGGTTCGCTGTCAGCTATAGCCTTGAGTGTTCCGCCATTGTTAGCAACAGTTACCTTAACCTCTTTTTCAGCTGTATCATATGCTACACCTGCTACTGGATTTGACGCTGTTTCCTTAACCTTGAACTTGTATGTTCCAACCTTTGTGAACTTGATCTTATCAAATTCGATGCGTCCATCGCTGTGCACGAATGTTGTCACATCGCCAGGCATCGTCACGCCATCGTAGTTCTCACCAGCGATCTGGCTAACGCTTACTTCAAAAGTGTTCTCTGGTATGGTTGCCGCACTTCCTTCTGAATCGACATAGTCCTTGTGACCTTTAATCACGGCTTCTGCAGTCTGGTAGTTAGGAACGATAGCCGAGAATCCTGGCTGCGTCGCGCTTTGAATTGAGAACGTTCCTTCTGTAGCATTTAGAGAACCAGATGTTGTAAATGTTGGGTTTGGCTTAAACACCTTATTGGTATATGTGTACTTTGCCGGCGTGCTCGTCTGCACTAGGCGGTAGTCACCCTTCGAAAGTCCAGAGATTGTAGCCTCGCCACTCGAATTAGTCTTAGCGGCAGCCTTACGACCTCTGATGTAATAATCCATCCAGATTCCGCCAATCTTAGTCTGAATCTTGAACTCAGCCCCAGCGATTGGAGTAGTTCCATCGATGTCATCAACGGTCTTTACACGAATGCTTCCTGCCGCAACAGTAGCAGTTCCGTTTGCCTTGTCGATCGTGTATGAAACAGATGCGGAATCCTCTGCCTGGTCTGACTTAGCTTTTCCTGTGTTAGTAACAGTCTCTACCGCTGTGATCTCTGGGTAGTGAGTGTCAAACTCGGCGAAGAACGTAACGACATTTCCATGTGAAGGACCGTTAGTTCCGTAGATGTCCTTTATCTTGTTAATGCCTGCGAGCGATGGCTCGAGGTCGGTGTACTTCAGGGAGTCGTTAGACATATTTGCAATGAAGGTATCCCCTCCTGTCTGAGGGTCTGTAAATACACCGTAGCTCATCTTCTGAGCCTTAACCTTAGCATAGAAGCTGTCATAGGTATCTGAAGATGACTGAGTTATCTGGCTGAAATACTGCGTCACTGGAATCCAGTTGCTTCCGCGCTCTATCGGCATAACTGTTCCAGGAGCCGCCTGCCCATAAAATGTATTTCCACCTGCAGGAACCTCTGTCCAGTTGTAACGAACTGCGGAAATCGAGATAGTGCTCAGGTCAACAACGCCATTTCTTGGAATCTTATCAACGATCATCATGTTAGTCTGTTCCTGATAAGTTCCGAAGGCGCTATCGATATTGTTGTAAGTGTTAAAGAGACGCAGCGAACCCAGCTGATTGGAGATCAGCTTAATCCTAGCTGTGTCGTATGCCGAAGTCCAGCCCTGCTTCTCAAGCAGTCTGTTGTTAATGGTCCTGAGACTTGGATCAGCAGGTACACCACCAGTATTGGTCCCCGGAACTGCATCTCTAACCTTGAAGGTTACATTAGCCGAAGCATCTTCAATGGTGAGAGGCTTTGTCACTGGAGAGCCTGCTGTAGCACCGTTATCTAGCGCCTTCAGTCTAGCCCCTGTATAAAGACTTCCCGACATGAAGTTTCTGTCCGTCGGAAAATCTGGGTCCAGTGTGAACTTAATCTCTGTACCTGTGATTGTCGCTGTCGCAACCTTCTGTCCACTCTCGGAATAGAGCGGAACATCGGAGCTTGGGAGATTGCCAAACATCGTCCCGATATTCGTCGACAGCTTAATCGTATCACCTGGCTTCATCGCATTCCCCGACTGCGTATCGATGTTGTAATCAAACTTCAGAGAAGCTAGAGAGCCGACATTCACCGGGCTAGGTGACACCGTCACATTAGAAATCGTGATGTTATAGCCGTCCTTCTGAGTCGCAGCGCTAACATCCTGCGGGGATGAGAATGGTCCAATTGTAATCGCTATTACTGCAATGAATGCAATAATTCGTTTTGCAAGTTTCACGTTGTTCCTCCTTTTAATAACGTAGTCATTCAGTTCAAAAAATAATATTTATGCATTTTATTGGAGTATAGCCTATAGCGGATAGACAAGCAAGCTAATTCCATAAAAAGTGCGAAAAAAGAACAATAAAGTGCATTAATAGCGGCTTTGCGCACAACCTCACTTTTCTGACTTAAATTCATTTTTATTATATTTATACATTTTGAGATTCAAAAAGATAGAAAAATAGAAGGTACGGTATATAGACCGCACCTTCTAGTATTCGCTTGCTCATATTTTGTCTATCCCATCTGCAAATACGCAGCATGGCTGAGTCGTAGCTCTAAGCTTGTTCCTCATACTCAGGGAAAACTATGCTGTTCTCCTTGAAAACATGCACGAAGATATCCTCGGTAAAATCCCTAATTAAGTTAAATGTGCGCTCATAAGTCACACATGCATCTTGAGGCACTGTATAATCATTAGTTAGCCTCTGCATCTCCTTAATCATATCACCAACCGCATTATGTTCATCCTCTAGCTGCTTTATGAAGTCAAGTGTCTCCTTGTCTGGATGAGGATTAACACGCATGAGCGGGAATACTAAGCGCTCTTCTTTCGCAAAGTGAACTTCTAGTTCTGCTTTCATAGTGGCAAAAAGATTGTGAATCTTCGTTAGCTCTTCGGCATGATGTGTATAGTGAACAACTAGAATCTTGTTGATAAGTTGATCTAGTTGTGCCATCATCTCTCGTTCATCTTTATGATGTGTCAATTCCAGATCTGCAAGCATATCGTTAACACTCAGGTTCTTGAATGCTTCGATAGGTGAAGCACCGCCACCCTTAGATGGAACGGGCTTTGCAGCTAGTTTGTTTAGTTCTGTAACGATTTTCTGTACATCTACTTCCCCATCAGGAAAAGACTCATCCATCGGCAGATGACCACCACAGCAGTAGTCGAGATGTAGCTCATTTAGATAAGGTATTGTTTGCGGATAAAGTCTGACAACCTCTGCCAGTGTCATTTTCTCAGTAATCATAAATTCCCCCTTTACATTTCTATCCTTTATTACTTTGCACGGCCTTTTGGCGCTTTTCTCTTGCCAGTCATATGCTCAACCTCTAGCGCATACACCAATGTCCTCGGAACAGCGGCAGGGTTGAAGTATGCATTTTTATCCTCATGATAGTGATTCATGAGCTGCCTCAAAGCGTGCATCTTCTCATCACCCGAGAGGATTCGAATCTTGCCTCTTCCGATTACACTCTCGTACGCCATCGTGCAGTAGCCTTTGTCTTCGAAATACTCAAGCTCATGCTTACAGTCCATCTCGAAGGTAGCACGATTATCCTTCTCGAACAGTCCAACCTTGTATCCTTCGAGCGCACTGTGAAAATACAGCGTCAGCTTGCCGTTATTCACCTCCGTTCCGAAGTTGAGCGGAAGTATGTATGGATATCCGTCGTCGTTAAGCGCTAGCCTGCATATGTCGCAGCGATTTATTATCTCCAGCAGTTCGTCTAATTCTGTTATCTCTCTGTCCTGTCTTCTCATGTATATCCCCCTTTTATCTGAAATGTTGAACTCTGAGTTTTGATAAATCGTTAACAGCAGTCCCAGCTATATAGGCACTCGGCGAAGTCCAGGTTACGAAGCTGCTCTTTTGTCGCAAAGAAATTTCCTACGCCACAGTCACCCCACAGGATGTAGTAGTCGTCGGTTCCGAACTCCGAATCAAGCTGGAACAGGAGCTCGGTATAATCCTCAAAGTCATCGTACATGCGTGGATCTTCCTGCGTGAAATGACCATAGCCTCCTATCTGCGTGTGATTAGGGATGTCGAGCTCTTCTATGATATCGTATGACTCTTCTTCGCCTATATCATATGACTCAAAGCCTTCTTCTGCCTTCGTCTCCTCGATATGTTCATTGAGTTTCTCGTTGAAAATCTCCTCAAACCTAAAGTCATTCGGCAGAGGCTACTGGCTAGTTTTCTCAAAAGACATGGCAAATGGCACCCCGTCATTGATCGGCGTGATGAGTTCGCCCTCCTTCTTATCCTCCTCAGGTTTATACATCTCTGAAAGTTCCTCTTCAGTGAAATGCTCTTCCACCTCTGGGTAGTAAATCACTCGTTTCTTGCTATCTGAAGTAGGCTTCGTGTAGTCGCTACCTAGATTGTAGTCTCCTCCAAATATCCAAAACTGCATGATGCCCTTAGACGGATAGATGCTATTCTCAGGTAACTCCTCGCAGTTTATCTGCGCCAAATACATCAGCTGCTCGCCCTTGGAGGTGGTAGGAATTGTGCTAGTCTTAGGCAAGTAGAACCAGCCTGCGACATTGCTGCTCGTCAGGGGAGTCTTGGTTTCGGGAATTAAATTGATTTTAATGGTTTCTCTGTTCTCGAGCTTCTTGAATTCATCGATGAATTTTTTGATTTTTTCTGTCATGCGGGTGATCCTTTCTGTGAATCAAATTATATAACTTTCTATATATAGTCATTATTGGGTAGCACGCTAATTCCTATAAAATAAGTGCATTAATTCTTATTAATCTTTTGTCAATAAGTTTTTTTGCTATACGAAGCTGCTCTTCTTTAATACACTTCGCAGATCACTTCGTTATTAGCCTCAAATTTCTCGTCGAAGCTAACTATCAGATAAAGCTCTCCAGCTGGCGATTCGCCCACATAGTATCCTAGTGCAAAGGCATCGTAGCACCCGCTCTTATCGAACATTACGTCGGTAAGCGAGATACCTTCGATGTCTTCATCAGGGAAATTTTCATTTATAAGGCAAAGTGCCTTCTGGTCTAGCTCGATGATTTCGGCAGCTAACCTCTTCATCAATGAGTCTGGGATGGATTTTACATCCTTCTCACTGTATCCAGAGAAACTAAAGTGTAGATCCTTACCGAACCTACGACTTACAAAGTATATTCCAGCTGGTGAGCTGTCCCATGATTTGCCCTGCCAGAGGGCGAGGAGTTGTTGTTTGGTCATGTGTTATCCCCTGTGATTAGTGATTAGTGATTATTGCAATATGTGCTATCGCGGTTTAGTGATCTGAGTCTTCAGCTGTGAGCACTTTCTTCTGCCAGCAACGCTTACCGCACTTTGGACACCTCATATATCTATCTCTACCTCTATGCGGAGCTAAGATTACCTCTCTATAGGTCGGAACATACCTGTGATGGCAGGACTCACATTCATAATAACCTGCATTTTGCTCAATGCCAACCGCAATAAAGCCCACTACAACAACCATAGCGACAGTGAATGTAACCAGCGCTACTCTGAGCCACATTGGCATGGCGAGGAGCACCGCAAGAACTATGAGGATGATTCCCACTACAATTGTCGGTAGTGTCAGCCACATCTCCAGTCTGAGCATCCGCCTATCTCGGTCTTCTATCTCTCGCCTCATGGCTAAAAGATTTCCTCTACTCTCTTGTCATATGATTCTGTCATTATCCTTTCGCCCGACAGGAGTTCGTTTACGTTAATATGTAGAAGCTCGCATAGCTCTAGCATGATTCCAGAATCTGGCATGGACCGTCCTGTCTCCCATTTCGATACTGCCCGGTCGCTGATGCCCAGCTTCTCGGCGAGGTCAGCCTGTGTCATGTGCCCTTCCTTTCTGCAGGATGCTATGAATTTTCCAATTTTGATTTGATCCATATCGGACACCTCCTTTCATGACTCGAGCATATGACAAATGCATGGGTGGGTACAGGAACTGGTGGTTGAGTTGGGGGTGATTTTTGATATATTCTAGCTTTCCTCTTATTCTGGAAGGTAGTAGAGCCTTCCATCCTTCGATATTAGCTGAACATCTTCGTTATATAGCTCTGATGTGTATGCCGCACACTGCTCTTCATAGCCCATCGCTTGTTCGATTATCATTTTGACAGTTTTCATGTCAATAGAACGGAACTTGTATTCATCCTTAAGTAAGCCTGGAATAAAATGGATTGCTCCATCAAGACCTGCTCTCTTTCTGCAAATTTCATCTATCTTGATTCCTAGTCGCTTAGCGGTCTTGTAATGCCACACATTAATTCGCTCATGTGTATCTCCTATTTGTTCTTGATATGTACTAAGCAAATCAGCACACTGCTCTCTAGATACTGCTCCAAGATGTAAAGTGTACCTAAGATCAGAAATCTTATACATGACTTCTATTAACGACTTCTGATATGTATACCATTTCTGCACTTCAGCTATCACCTTTTCATACTCTTTATAGGATAGCTTATTCTTATTCGTAAAATCTGCTAATGTAAGATTAGCTTGTCCTAAAAGTTCAGCGCAATCTTTTTCCAAACTGTCCAATTGATATATCTTAGAGATGCGTAGTTCGTCGTTCTCCAAGATTTCACTCTGAAAATTCGAAATTCTCTTAACATGTGCAACAAGAGAGAATACTCTGCTGCGATACTCATTATCTTGGAAGCTCTGAATTTGATCTATTCCTTTGCTAATTACATCAAGTTCGTCATTAATCTGCTTCATATAATACTGTCCGACTATTAAAGATGAAACATTCATCACCGCTGATACGCTATTCGTCGCAATTGTTGCTCCAGATTTAACCTTTACAAAATTTGCCTGAGCTTTTATCCCGTTATCGCCAAGGCATATGCCTCGAAATGCTCCCTCCACATCCTTTGATTTTGCTAGTTTCGCCCCCGCTGGCAATATTGCTTTATATACAGTTCCATTTCTAACTATCTGAGCAACATTATTAATCGAGTTTCCTGTTTGGAATAATCCTGGGAGCAAGCTACTAACTTGTGCAAGTATCTTACTATCAGTAAGTTCAACTAAGCCTGTCTCATCTTCAACAGATTCTGCTGGAAGTGCTTCAATTTGAAAGCCGAGTTTATTTGATATCGCAGTTTCGTCTGAAATACACTTTTCGATAGTATCTATTGATGATGCTTGTTCTAACTCGCTGTTTGAAGTTGTTTCTAGTTTATTTGTTTTTGTTTAGCATAGTAGTGCCTCTTTTTGATGTGCGATTAATCGAATAGTTTTTACATTATCTATTAACTTGATTACTCTTATTATTTAACTAAATTCAAATTTATTTTTTTCTATTTCAATACCATTCAGATATGCGAATTTAATCATAATAGCCCCAGAAAATTCCGAGTAATTCAAATTAATGTTTTTCTTCGAGCATGCTTTTCAATGATTCATAAAAACTGATATATTTATTTTTTTAAATTTATTTACCTTTAGAATTCTATTGAAATACTGCTGTGCTTTATTTTTTTACCGCCAAAAATAGTATATATAGTATAACAAACTCTCTGACGTGCAATTTCCTTCTAAAATTCTATCAATATTTGCTTGAGTATCCTCGAAATAATTGAAAATTGGAATAACGTGTATTTTTTTATAAGATTGCTTACTTCTTCCACAGTATATTTATAGCTCGCACCTGCAAGTTGCCACCACGCATGCGGTTTTCTTGAACTTAACGAACCTAAATCCCCGCCATATATAAATCCATTATTGATACCTGCACGCTTTATTGATTTGGAATAAATACCAATATGTGGAATAAATTCTACGCTATCCTTATTATTATATCTATTTGCTTGGAAATATATTTCGAAGAAAATATCCTTATCTTTCGCAACCCTCTTTAATTTTTGCCCCTTTGAAAGCGCCTTAAAATCCGGGAAATAACTCGCTATTTCTTGCCATGCCTCTTCACATAATGTTCTAGGCTCTATTTTTTCCAACTCATCATTTTTTATTTTCAGTTGTATCATCTCCTTAATTATCTAATTTATTCAAATCATTTTCATAAAATAGATCTTTATCTACTTAATCCGCTTTCTAACAAGACTTTCATTTCTTCGATATCATTCAGTCTTTTCTACGAGAATCACGCTTTCTCATTTACCTATCCATATATAGTTTCTTTAAAAGCAAATATCCTTCTGGTCTGCTGTCAGACACACCAATAACATCGCCAAGCCATTCTCCGGGTTCCGTAACTCTTCCATAGCCCATCAGTATTGGTAGCGGGTCTGAAAAGTCATTCTTTGTATTGTTCTGAAATAGAATGTCCGTTTCATCGAGTGAGTAATACACCTTTTTCGTATGGTTGATAGTGTACTTATATCTTCGTCCAGATTTTAAGAATAGTCCCTCATAAGGATGTTCCAAGTCGATTCCATATTCATTATAGGGTTCCAGTCTTCCGAGCTCCAAATAATCTTTAATATAGTAGCCTATTTCTTCACGAACATCTTCCTCGGCTTCCTTGAACAAGCAAGATACATTTCGATATGTATCTAAAATCATGTCGTATGCATCGCCTGGATATCCAAATTCTACTGATTGTGCATAAAGGATTCGAATAGCCTCATTCGGAAAATGCTCTGTTACCCGCATCTCATCGCCAAACCATAGAACGCGATTACCCATCCACTCATTAGCTAGGAGTACATGAAGAGCATGTAAGGGGGCACTATCCTTATTCATTGACTCCCAGAACTTGTTCCCATAGTCAAAATCACGGGGAGTAATATACTCCTTCTTATCTATATTTACCCATTTGTAATATTCGCCCATAATTCACTCCTTTAGAAGTTTTGACACCCTTCAGCATTTTAAACCCAGTTCAGGTTCTCAACATCTTTTAATATCATCGTTTCCCCAGTGAAGTCATTTTTTAATTCAACGTAATTCGCTTTTACCTTCACATTATTATACCAATCACCGAGGCTGGCACTTTCGCCAGTATGTATGTTGATAAGCCTGCTAGTTATAGGATTCCAAGTGTGCGCCTCCACTGTTTCTGCAAGCAAATAATACGCATCTAGAAATCAGATTCCTTCCATACATCCAAAATGGAAGCTTAATATCTAGGAGTGGTAATTCTGCGGAAAAGATTTCGTCGCCATGCGGAGGAACCGTCTCATAGCGAAACTCTATCTCACTACCATAGTACGCAATAGTCGCTCCTTCACAGCCGATATTTTGAGGAATGCCTTCATTAGCTATGATAAATTCCATGGTGTCTCCTTACATAGTGCTTAGTACACGCTCACAAGTTCTTTCCAAAACTTAAGGCTGCTCTCGGAATACTCACGCTCCATCGATTCTATAAACTCTTTTTCAGCGTTTTTCCAAACAGCATACTGAGCAGTTCCCATCGCTCTTACAAATTCTTCAAAATCGGAAGCAACAGTCACTATCTCCTCATAAGTCATGTCACTTGTGAATGCATATATCTCGCCGGACTTACAATCTAGCAGAATAGTGTATGGGTCGCCGTTTGCAATAATTATTAGGTTCTTTTTGCGAAGAGCGGGATACTCGTCATAATCAAGATTACGGTTAATCAGCCAGCTTAGGCTTGTCTCATCGTCATATCCAAACTGGTAGCTGAGAAAACCGAAATTCCCCCAATTATAGCTTAAAATATACTCCGAAAATGCCGAATCTAAATACTCTATTCCAAGTTCGGATTTTAATTTCTCGATTTCAGACTGTGGAATTTCTTTTTTGCTGAGAATAATTCCGTCTGTTATTTCAGCATCAAGTCCCTCAGTTTCTTCCATTATCGAAAATATTATTTCATCGATTGTTAATAGTTGCATCATTAGTTCCTTCCTGTGCTTTTGTGAACTTTTCCATGTTCTCGCATTCCTATCGCCATGTTCATGAAAGGTGCAATACTCGTGCCTATATCAATGAATCAAGTATAGCGGATTACATAATTTCATTCATATTGGAGACTAGCGCCCTTTCATCATCATCCCCTCCGTAAAGGAAAAATTTAATTGTATCCCCCATATGGTAACCGAAGTTCTGGTCGGGTTCGTTAAGTAGTGTGCCAATGAAATACTTATCGCCTAGACCAGTGATTCTGACCCAGCAACCTTCTGGCTTTAATCCGTCTTTAACAGTAAGCACCATTACATCGTCTGGATAAAACTCGTGTCTAAACTCGTCTATAAACTCGAATGCGCGAGAAACTTCAACTTCATAACCAGCATCATAACGGTCCAAATTTTCAAGCTTATGCTTAAAGTTATCCTTTATCGGATCATCGTCATACCCAACAAACATAAACTCTTCCTCTGCAACTGCATTAATACGCACAATTCCTCTCATGTCCTCTGGAGACTTTGCAAAAGTGAATGTGTCCGTATCAACTTCTTTTGCACAGCATAGAATCTCTAAAGTAAGACCTGCCGTTCTATCACAATATCCGTATGCAAGAACACTGTCGGCATCCTTAAAGCTGGGGAATTGCTCAGCTACTGCTTTTACTGCTTCACTTATAGGAAAAAGACAGAAGTTGTGATATACGGATCTAAATCCTTTTTCTGAGTATTTCATAGTTGTGCTGCTCCTTTTATGTTTCCATATATGTATCTAACTTATATAATACAGCATTTGACGTGGGCTTTTTATCGTTTTGTGTGTTATTGATTGTATTTGGGTTGTATTTTTGGTTGTGTGGTTGGAGTACAATTTATAGCTTCGATTTGTGTAGTAGAACATTTCCTCATAAAAAGTGCGCCTCCAAAAGTTAGTTTTGGAGGCGCACTCAGAGTACCCATTCATATTATATAACTATTATTTTTAGGGGAATGTGGACTGAAGCTGTCATTTCCATTCTGCCCATTTATCTCCCTCACCTGTTTTGATTCTATGCGTTCGAGGCACCTTATAACTCTAATATTCATAACATAATAGAAATCCGCATGATGCTGATCTACGCTTGTTTCGTATCCCTGATCCACCAATTTGTTCACAAGATCCCGTTTAGATATAAGCTCGTTAGATTCAATCTCACATAAAAATGGTTCAATCTCATATAAACCAGTGTCATTAATATTGTTTTTATAAAACTTGAAGGTCCCAGCCTTCGCAATATCATGATGATGTGAATAAACTGTATCACCTTTGATTGCATAGTAATAGAATAAGAATTCACTTCCTGGTTTTAGCAAATCATTTTCTTGTAAAGAAAAATAATAATCCTCAGGTTTATCAGCCTTTATATATCCAAGAACACACTGTGACTTTGATAGTCCATCCTCAGCATCTCCCCTGGAATTCTTAAACGCTGCGGGCTCCTGTAGTACCATATCTGCATAGTATTTAAGCCGATTAAGTCTTGAGTTTCCTTTTGACTTTTCTTCAATTAAGCTTGTAATAAAACTGCGAAGCTCGTTTTTACCTTGTGCACTTATACTTGGCTTGATTGAGAATGCACCAACTCCCGGAAGAATTTCATCGTAAAGGCTAAATACTCCACCTCCACTTTCTGATGTGGCAACATCTCCAGGATATAGAACATAGCTTCCTATTGTTCTACGAATCGCATCATTATATGTATGCATTTTTAGAAGATCACCACGCTTATATGTGTTGGTTATCTCTGAAGTTTTTTCATCAATGAATTCACTTTCATCAAACTCATTAGCAGCATTACCTTTACCGACAAATGAGGTCAAATCTGTGATGCGATACTTTGCATCAAAATGAATAAAGCTGACCGCTCCATCCTTAACTGCCTTGCTTTCTCCTCCATCTACGCCACCTTGATATTTACTTGGAAAAATAGCCAGTGTGTAGTCAGGTCTAAACGGGCGAGAGTAAGACCCCTCATACTTAGTTGTGCGGAAGTCGGTAGGTGTAAATATTCTGTTGTAATAAAGATTAATTCTTGTTCCTAGACCACTGATTTCAAAGGCCCGGCAAGACTGTTTGCCTTCCTTTAGTGATACTGTTAATCTACCTTGATCCGTTGAGATAAAAGGTGTCTTCTCAATGTGTAATGGATGACACCCATCCATTGATTCAATAACGTTTGCAAGTTCAAAAAATAACCAATACTCATATAAGAGAGCAACGTTTTTAGACTCCCCCTCATAGACAGATCCTTCACCTTCCCAGTCAAGCTGTAATGCAAGATCAACCATAGAGTATGCTGAAAAGATCTCTGAATAACCTGTTCTTTTTTGCAATACTTGATTGTTCTGAGGCATTATTTCAAGTCTTCCAATTTCATCAAAGAACCTGTCATGCAAAATATCATCCAGCATTTGCTGTATATGTAACGCCTCCCTAAGACACTCGGTCTGTTTCTCAGCCCTTGCGGATTCAAGTGATTTTATTAACTCCTCACAAAGGTACTGGAACTTCTCAAGAGCAAACTTCAAAAATCTATTAGCTACCGTATCTACGCTATCTCTTTTCTCCGTCGTTGCAATCATTGATGGAAGGTAATGATTCCTTCCATCTTCAGCTTCATATTTTTTCCATTTTTTGAGCATAGCTAAAAGGATATGTAAAAAAACCTTTCTAGAAGGAATAGCACACCCTAACGGTTTGAATTCAATATTCTCTGTAAGGATTCTATCCGGATTCCTTTTTATTGTCTCAAACAATCCTAATAAATTTTCACTAAAGCAGAATCTCCGCAAGAAGATGAATTGCTCTAACAGAGTCCGAGAATCAACATCTGACATGCTAAACATGTTAGATGTTGATCCCGAGTATTCGAGTAATAACTCAGAGCATCTCTTAGCAAGAGATTCCGTAAGCTCGATATAATCATCTTCATAGTTCATCTTGTTCGGAACAACTTCAAAAACAAGATTTTTTCTATCTGTGTTATCAGCAAAGGAAGCTCTTGTTCTACCCAAGTAGTTTATAAACTGAAATGTGACCGAGTTTTCATCTCTATCAATTTTCAGAAATTTGTTATCCTCATTCTGCAGAACTGGTAACGAAACGTTATAATCACTTTTTTCATTCAGCTTAATGATGTATCGCTTAGTTTCAATGAGCCTTAAAATAGGTTCCCCATCCAGTCCTTCTGCAATATCTATAATCTCATCATTATCCGCTGATTTTGATGTGAATACAGAATAATCTTTGCCTAGACAGCAAGATTTTTCATTATCCCAGTCTACTTTATTGTATGTTCCGACAGGGTAAAGGTCTGCATTATAGTCTCCATTAACCCTGAAGCGTAATGCTGCAACCATCTCTTATATAAAACTTGCATACTGAATCTGTGCAAGCTTTCCTTTCATTTTTTCAATCTTATCGCCACTTAATGGCAAATCATTATCCGCACATAAAGCTCCTAATTCTTCCAGTAAATTGCCTATTTCCTTTTTATTTCCATGAACTTTTGGAAGAATCTTTTGAATGAGCTGTTCATCAATTGCTGTATGTAACTCATAAGAATCTTTAACTTCTGATAATTCATATGATGCAGAAATATACTGACGAATCTCTCGTACAGTTCGGTATGCAAATTCGTATCCGCTCTTCTCTACTATCTCATAGATACTCTTGAATACTTCTTGAACTTCTACAAAAGATTTCTCGTCAAGCGAGCTATAGCCACCTCTAATTTGAGCGGCTAATTTTTCAAATGCCTGAGCTGTTCCATTACTAACTGGCGTGATGTTCTCATTATCAGAAGGGTTAACGAATAAATCCAAGACAGAATTTTCGTTTGGTTTGAACTCAATTACATTTGCACGATCCAGTACCTTAGAACTAAACATATACGTTGTTTCATCTATGTTTACTGTGCCTACGACAAAAAGGTTTTTCGGATACTTAACAACACCAGGATAACCGTCTAAAACAAATTCCAAATTAGGTGTTTCCATATGGCTAAGGAAATCTGCAAAATATCTTTCTGCATGACTCAAATTCATCTCATCCAAAATAATAAAGAATGGAATGTTCTTATTCGCTGGATTATTTGCACGCTCAATCAGCTTTAAGATTTTTGTCTTCTCGTATTTTCCTTTGCCGTCATTTGCTAGTGGATTGTAATATCCAAGAATTTTTGTATTATCAGTCCAATCGGCTCCTACTGGAATTAATTCCCAGTTTTTCTCATTATTTTCAAAGTCAACTTCGAGATACTCTGCAAACTGCTTTGAAATTCTTGTTTTACCAGTTCCGCTATTTCCTGTAAGTATTACAAATGGCTTAGAAAGAAGGGACGTAATATATCTTCTAGCAAAATCTGTATTAAAGCAATCCGGTAAATCGCTCAATTTGAAATCTTGCTTAAGATATTCTAAATACCACTTACCAGATTCCTCAAAGATTCGTATTACATCAGAATACTTTTCATTGATGATGTCAATCAATGCTCGGAGATAATTATTACTTCCCTTTGGCGGCTTAGAGCTTACCCATTCTGTAGACAGCCTACAATTTTCGACAATGCCATCAATAACAACATCATAATCTTTATCAATGAATACACGAGTCTTGCCGCCATTAGTATTCTGATATGCCGTAGCTTCAGGTTTAGCAAATATAGAATTCAAATAACTACCGCCATCAGTAACAATCTTGATGTATTTATCATTATTTTTTTAAAACATCAGACAGTCTTTTGAAATGATCAATTCCATAAATGAAATCTACCAATTGACGTGCGCATTCCCTAATTCTATCGAAGTGTAATTCAGTAAGACAACTTTTTTCACTTTCGTTTTCTTTCGACGAATCATCAATGATCTCATCGATCTTAACCACTGTATTCGTATTAAGTTTATAAAATGAATTATTTAAACTCAACAGCTCACTTGAATCATCTCCATCTTTGATACAATATAGGTCATAAAGCAATTTTTCTTTACGTTTAAGTAAAATCATCCAGCTTTTAGCATGTACAATTTTACGATAGGCGACATATTCTGGCGAATCTATATTCGTCATTGACATCTGTATCTGATCTGTTGCACCCTTACGCCTTGAACGCACAATACTTACATAAACTAAATACTCTTCTTCAGAAAAAATAGAATTGTCAGAATCCAGATATTCGGCATTTTCTTTGTGTAGATAAACTGGTATTTGCGCAACAAAAAACTTCTTTAGGGTAGTATCCTCTTGATCATATTGGACCTCAAAATATCCATCTGCTCTAATATAAGGAAATATATCCATTTGATTTCCTGTTATTGCAATATGTGTTTGATTCGAACTGCGTCCTTCATCCAGCGTATTGGAGGATTCTAGCTTCTTTACAATTAGTCCGTCATAATCGTTTATATTGATATGACTTCCTATATCTTCTAGTGCTGTACACACCTTATATAATGCTTCTGAAAAATCCATATCTTGTAACCTTTCATCCTATATAAATTCTATTTATTATGAAATTTTTCCACATATCCCTTTAGTACCGTTGCAATTGCTCTTCCTAAAAGCGGTGGAACCGAATTCCCAATCTGCATGTATGTTTTTGTATATGCTCCACGAAAAAAATAGTCGTCAGGATATGACTGCACTCTTGCAGCTTCCCTAGGAGTTAATCCCCTTGCTTCAAAGGGATGTATATACATATTACAGTCAAATTTCATGTGTGCTGTTATTGTTTTACAAACCTTGTCTGGCTCAAGTTTAAAATACTTATCTTTGAAAATACCATTACGTCTTGAGTATGGCATTATATCTGCAATTTTGGGATCTGTTGATTTATCACCAGGCGCAAGTCTTCTAAATATTTCTATATCACGATCATTATTATATCTTGCTTTGTGATTTAATACCGCTGGATATATTTTGCCTTGATTAATATATGTTAAATAAGCATTTTGTTCTTGAATATAGTCATAATCTATCCTCCTGCCGGATTCTTCTGTTTCTAAATTAGTAGCATTTTTTTACTCTTAAAGCCTCTAACCGTCTTAATCCAAACAATGCATCTGATAGGGTTGAATTTGGAATCTTCTCTGATAAATCAACTATCTTTTTAAATATATCTTCGTTATCTATCCCTACACGATTTCCTATATATATCAAACGTTCTCGGTTTTGTGGTACTCCAAAGTCTTTAGCATTTAAAATACGTGCTGCAACCGTATATCCAACACTTTCAAAATCTTCAATAACTTGATTTTTAACAGAAAGCATTCCTTTTACGTTTTCCATTACAAAAAACGATGGTTGAACTTTCTCTACTGCCTGCACAAAATTTTTATAAAGCTTATTGCGCGGATCATCTATTAAACGTTGACGGTTTGCCATACTGAATCCTTGACAAGGTGGGCCGCCTACTACGATATCCACTCTAGAATCTTTAAGAAGAACATCTATCCTATCAACTACCATTTCTTTAATGTCGCCCAAAACAATTCGGTCTCTGGGAGTTTCAGGATGATTATGTGCATATGTATCGACGCACACATCTTGAATATCATTTGCTAAGCAAGTTACGAATCCCTCTTGTGTGAACCCAAGGGATAATCCTCCTGCTCCGCAAAATAGATCAACCATCTTTAAGGATTCCTCATTTACAGATTCCATTGCCCTTTTAATATAGGAATTACAATATTTATTAATCGGGCAGTCATCACACTTTCTTTCTTTCTCGTTACAAATTCCGCTTAAACGCCTAAGTGCATTTTGAAATTTTTCATCAGAGGATCCTGCTTCAATAATATCTGTAGCACGACTCTTAAGAAATTTTTCGTCTAAATCAGTAGTTATTTGATCTATACAATACTGTATGTCATTGCCACTTTCTGGTAATTTAAACGCATTAATAAACTGTATAATCTCGGTGATTTCATTTCGATTTTTCATATTAATTAATCCATTCACCAACTTCTTCTAACTTTCTTCTAACTTCTTTTGCTATGGCATTAGACACATTAACTGTAACTGCGTTCCCAAACTGTTTATATGCTTGTGAATCAGATACTGGAATTTTGAAATCTGATGTTTGTGGTGAATCAAACCCTTGAAGTCGTGCACACTCACGTGGTGTAAGTCTTCGAAGTCCTTTATCCTGCGTTACATAATTGTCTTGACTAGCACGATGCATTTTAGCCATAGTTGCACAAAGCGTTCTAGCTATAGGAAGATCTGTTTCAGCTTTCGCTTTCCATCCGCCTGTACCACTAGATAATACTGTTTTCTTGATTCTTTCCGAAAGGAAATATTTATCTGGGACATCCTGTTCCAACACATCTTGCAAATAATATGTAAGCTTTCTTGTTGGGGGAACTGGAAAATCTTTTATATTCTTATTTGCAAAACATACAATGTATGTTCTATTACGAGTTTGTGGTATTCCATAATCCAAAGAGTTTAAATTCATATCAAATACTTGATAACCTAAATCTTTACTAAGGATTTCCTTAATCCTCGCAAAAGTATGTCCATTATCATGAGTCCGTAAAGCTCTAACATTTTCTAAAACAATTGCTCGTGGTTTATGATTTCGCACCTTTATTTGATAATCTATTATCTCAGCAATTCTAAAAAATAGTGTTCCTCTGGTATCTTCAAACCCCCTTCGCTGTCCCATCATACTAAATGGCTGACAAGGAAAACCACCAATGAGCACGTCGAATTTCGGAATATCTTCTAATGAATATTCCATTATATCCGCAAGTGTAGCCGGCATTTCAAAATTTGCGTTATATGTTTTAACTGCATATTTATCAAAATCATTAGCCCATATCACATCAAATCCAGCATTAATGAAGCCTTTATCTAATCCACCTATTCCACAAAAAAGTGAAGCCACTTTCATTGAGTATTTTCCTCCTCATGTTTTTTAATATATTCGCGAATCCAGTTGCAAATTTGTCCAGATGCTGTCATCCCTTCTATTGCCAACAACTCCATAAATTTCTGCTTGATTCTAGGCTCAATTGCGACTTCTATCTTGGATGTTTTCTTTCGTCCTTTTGGTCTTCCACCTACGTTCATCTTCTTATCCATTCCATTGTTCCATATAAATTCATGTTTTTATCATGTATTAGCCTATCATATCATCTTGTTGAATTTTTGAGCAATCAAATAATAATTTTACCAATTGGTAAGTTTTTCATTTGTATATTCAGTTGTTCAAGTTCATTTAACAATTAACCGTAAAATTTCTGTCAAAAAGAACCAGAAATCTTTCTGATTCTTTGATAGTGTATTATTTTTTGTTTTTTTAAAATTTGCTTAACCTTAAGTTCCTCAATTTTTCTTAATATACACATCAACCTTATATGCGTAGGTTGGCTTTATTCTCTTCAATTTTATTACAAAAGCCAGAGCATCCTCATACCGTTTAGCCTTTATGTATAAATCTGGCAATTCAAAATGCCATCCAGCACCCTCAAATTTCAGACCACCGTTTGCCCATATCATTTCCCAAAATTCAATATAGGAATCCAAATCCTTATCTTCACTGTATTTATCTTTTGCTTTTTGAACTGCAACAATCTGTTGGTCTTGTGTCCTCAGGGTCTTGTAACCTTTAGGGTCAATTTTTTTAAGATCCTTCATGAACACATCATTTCTATCTGCCATTTCTTTATTCATTTTGCGTTCCTGATCCTCAACAACTGCTTTCCAATTTGATTTGTCACCCGAACCAAGCAAATTATTGATACTCCACACATTGAACATCGTGCCAAGACTGTTATATTCAGTTGTTTTATTATGAATGCTATGCATGTATGGAACGTACGCATTTTCGCTCAATTCCTGTTGCCCGACTTCTGTCAGAACATATTTAGGTTGAATTCCTGCGGCAAGCAAATCCTCTTCCGAAATATTCTCGGTCACACGCGCAACAAGGTCTGCCTTCTTTCCAATAGCAGAATATCCTTTAGCTACAAGTAAATCTTTTAACTGTTGTACTGTAAGTCCTTTAACTGAATCCCTGGCAGATGCAAAAGCAATAAATCTTCTTTCATCTAAGGTTTTTAACGCTGCTCCAATATCACGAATTCCATATTCAAACCACCAAAATCCAGGATACCCATTTTTAGGTCCAGGATAGGTTCCTTTTGAGCAATACTCCAGCAACAATATTTCTGCTGGACATAAACCATTCTGTGACGGAATTGCCGTTTTCTTTCTATCATCAAAAGTAATTACTTTGCGTTCAAAAGCCGTTCCCGCTGCAACAACATCCGTATAGTATGCATCGGATTGATAAAACTTTTTTTCTTCTTCCGACACAGTTTCTTTTAGAGGTTTCATTTGAGTTATCGGTGCCATTTTATCCTTCTTCTTAAACAAATCAAATATTCCCATAACAAATCTCCTTAAATAATGAACTCATTCGCTCAACCAATAGATATTTATCATCTTTATAGCTACAAAATCCACGCCAAATACGAATTGCAAATATTTCTTTAAGGTGTTTTTCATCTTCAAGGCAACATCCATCGCCCAATCGAACTGTTCAGAACACTTATCTTTATTGTCAAAATCTGCTGGATAGGATATAAGGTAGGTAATCCGCAAGCCAACGGCACCCGCCAGTAACGCAAGATTATCCTCTTCTGCAAGCCAAGGAGTGAAGTCTATTGCCTCGTGCGGCTATCCCCTACTCAAGCCTTTTATTTCTTTCAGTTTTCCTAACCTAATCAACTCTATTTCTTCTTGCCGTTCAATTAACTATTTTATCAACTCAACCTATCTTTTTCACCATAAGCCTGGTATAAAAATTTCTTGTTTAGCAACAGTCAAGGCAAGATATCTTTTTCTCAGAAATGCTTTATTTTCAAGCATTTTCACACTATCCATTATGTACTTTAGTCAATAGAACCAAGCTCTCCACATGCATCGTCGCCACAAACATATCCACCGGTGTCGCCTCCACGAACTCGTAACCGAGTTCGCCAAGTAGCTTGATGTCGCGAGCCAGTGTTCCTGGATCACAGGACACGTACACTATCTTGTCCACGTCACAGCTTGCGACTGCTCGGAGAAGTGCCTCATCGCAGCCTGCGCGCGGAGGGTCGAGGATCGCGATCTTTGGGGCATTTTCATCGATGTAATCTATAAAAAGCTTATCTTCCTTGTCGAGGAGTCTCGGCATCACCTGTTCGGCGCGGCCTGTGTAGTAGCGCGCATTTACAATTCCGTTGATCACGGCGTTGCGGTTTGCGTCGATAACGGCGTTTTTTACAGACTCGATTCCGATAATCATGCCAGCGTCGGCCGCCATGCTGAGCCCGATGGTTCCGATGCCGCAGTAGAGGTCAAAGACGGTTTCGCCGCCCTTGAGACAGGCATATTCCCTGACCTTGGCGTAGAGCTTGCTCATCTGCTTCGTGTTGACCTGGTAGAATGCCGGTGCGGAAATCTCGAATTTCATGCTGTCATCTGTGATGTCGGTGATTGTGTTTGAGCCAGCCACCACCTCGTAAACGGATGCGGGTTCGCGGAGGTCTTTTGCCTTGTTCACTTCGACAACCACGCTCTGTAGGAAGTACGGCTCCTCATCGGTCGAAACTGCTTCGATTGCGTCGCTGATGGTGTAGATGACTTTCTCGGCGTTTGGCAGTTGCTTGGACGTGCCTGTAAATATGAGCATCATCTCGCCCGTGCCCTCGCACACCTTGATGGTGAATCCCCTTAGAAATCCTTTTCCGTGTCTCGCATCGTATACGGTGAGTAGCTTGCCCTGCAGGATTTCGCGGACTGCATTGGCTGCTGCCATTGTTGCGCGTTTCTGGAGGAGGCAGTCGGTACAGTCGACTATTTTGTTGCTCCCGCGTTTGTTGAAGCCGACGAGCGGACCAGCGCTCGTCATCGCCACAGCGAATTCAGCCTTGTTGCGGTACCTGAACATAGATTCGAATGACTCGCTGTCAGTACCGCCAGCACTCTCAATCTGCTCAGAGTGCCCTGTCTCCTCGGTCTCTTCAATCTGCTCAGGTTGCCCTGTCTCCTCGGTTTCCTCGCTCTTCCCAGGTCGCTCGATCTGCCCAGCCTGCCCTCCGTCAGCTCCTATTTTATCTATGGCGCCCAGGACTTCCCTGACAGTTGGCTCCTCAAGGGCGCCTATACGCTCGAGCTTAGTGATTATGTTTTTGCGCTTGATACGGAGCTGTTCGTCATAGCTAAGCTCGAGCATCGAACAGCCGCCGCAGTCCTGATAGTATGGGCACGGCGGCTGTGCTCTGGCTGCGGAAGCCTCAAGAAGCTCGATTGTCTCAGCAAATGCGTAGCGCTTCTTGAGCCTCGTGATGCGGGCGCTCACCTTATCCCCTGGAACGGCGCCCGCCACAAAAATAGCAAGGCCAGACAACCTGCCCAGTCCCTTGCCATCATCAGTCATATCTGTAATTTCGAGCTCTACGATCTGCCCTTCATTAACTACAAGAGCAGCAGTCTTATCAATATTATCGCTCATTTTCACCTCGGAATGTTCTCTCTAAATTTATCTTTACCTAGTATTGCTTTTTAACAATTTGCTTGCTAGAATTCTTCGCTTTTTAAACACAGATTACTTGCTTTTCGATTTCCCATCCTCTAAAATCTTCCACCTAAATCCAACATTATTTATAAAAGTGCTTGATTCGAGGCTTCTCTCCTGCTAGAATCCTCATCAAAATTAATCTTGATTCAAAGCTTCGCGTCTACTAAATCCTCTAAATTTTATTTATAAAAGGGCTTGATTCTAGGTCTCACCCCTGCTAAAATCCACCAATTATATATGAGTCATGACTTGATTTTTATTCTTCCAACCGCTAAAATCTTCACCCATAATTCTTAACAATCAGGCTTGATTTCAGAACTCGTTCCTGCTAAAATCCCACTTTCATTATCTTCAGGTCTTGATTTCAGAACTCGCTTCTGCTAAAATCCTGTCCCCTTTTTTTCTTTTTGCTTGATTCGAGGTCTTGCCCCTGCTAAAATTTCCACCAAATTCTTAGCCATGAAACTCCCTAAGTTTCACACCAAATAGCCTAAAATCCTCACTCTCATCTATCACAGCCAGCAAAACCGAATTCCTAATCCCCGATTACTAAAAATCTCCCAACAATTTCTGATCTCTAACTACTTAAGTGTCACACCCACCAGCCCTCAATCATCACTTTCAGCACCAAGTTCTATCTCTTATGCTCTTCGCTTACTCCTTCAGCTTAGCGAAGCGCTATCTCTCCAGCCCCTCCGCTATCTCCTTCAGCTTAGCGAAGCGCTTACTTACGCCTGGTTTCTTGATTGGCGGGCTCAGGGCCTCGCCTATCTCCGATAGGCTGGCACCTGGGAGCTCAAGCCTGAGCTCCGCAGTGTCGCGAAGTACAGGTTCGAGGTTTTCTAGGCCTAGCTTGTCCTTGATGATTTCTATATGGCGGATCTGCTGTTCGGCGGCGGTCGGGGTTCGGTCTACATTTGCGTTGTCACAGTTCGAGATCCTGTTTACTTCGCGCCTGAGCCCTCTGCCGATTCTGATATTCTCGAATTCAAGCATCGCCTCATTAGCACCCATGATTCCAAGCATATCGCTGATGTATTCAGCGCGCTTCATGTATACTATATGCTCTTCTCCGCGCTCGATTAGACCAGCTGACAGGTCGACGAAGCTACCGATTAGCTTCCTTAGGTCATGTGCGACATGTTCGCTATTGAGCACGAATTCCAGATGATAGCTCTTCTTGGGGTCGGACATGGTGCCGACACCGAGAAATAGCCCTCTCAGATAAGCCTTCTTGCAGCATTTACTCCCGACAATCGGCTGGTAGATGCCGTCACTAAGAAACTCATCACCTTCTCGGATGAGCATCATGCCGGTCTCACGTAATATCTGCGAGCTCTTTTTCCTCTGTACCGATAACCAGAGAGTATCTGTATCTATAGTTACCGCGTGATTTCCCCGGCATCTGTGAATTTCCGACTTCGATACCAGCGTTGCTACCGAAGTATTCCTTGATCAAGGTCTTATAGTGCCTTGCAATCGCTGGATTCTCTGTTGATGCTACTATTGTAAATTTTCCGCCGCCAGCAAGTCTGAGGCTGCCTGCAACTCTCAGAAATCCCGTGATTTCCGCAAGCATGCAGCATTTCTTGGTCGGCATGACGCGCGCTAGTTCGCCCTTAGTCTGTGATGAGAAAGACATCTGTCTGTATGACTCCCTTCAAGTTATAATTTGTACCGCTTGATCACTGCATAAGGGCTATCGCTTATCTATAGTCTATCTATTTCTTGCTAATTCCCTTTGCTATGAAATCAAGGTCTCTGTGTGTTACCGTCACTCTGTATCCATCCTCGTGGAAGAGCTCAGCCATCTTGTTGGCAATTGCCACTGATCTGTGGTGACCGCCGGTGCATCCAAATGCTATATTGAGATGATATTTGCCCTCGTGGATGTATCCAGGTATGAGCTCCTTGATGAGCGCGTGGTACTTGTCCACGAACTCATTTGCTAGGTCCGACTTGAACACGTAGTTTACGATTTTCTTATTGTTGCCGGTGAGCTTCTTGAGACTCTTCACGTAGTATGGATTAGGGATGAACCTGACATCCACCATGATGTCTGATTCACTTGGAATTCCATGCTTAAAGCCAAACGAAGTCACGTTGATATTGAACTGATTTCCTTCCTTACCGAGGAAAATTCTCCTCATCGCTAGATTGAAATCAGCAACCTTCATAGTGCTGGTATCGATGATATAATCAGCCTTCTTGCGCACGCTCTCAAGCCGTGTTCGCTCCTCTTCAATTACCGCCTGTGTAACCTTTCCACTCGCGAGCGGATGGTGCCTTCTCGTCTCGTTGAATCTCCTGACGAGCGTTGGCGTCGAAGCATCCACGAAGAACACCTCGCTCTCTATCTGCTCGCTGCTCTTTAGCTGATCGATAACCTCTACCAGATCAGAGAAAAACTCACCACCACGGACATCGGCAACGAACGCAATCTTGTCCATGCCATTCGTCATAGAAAGTTCCACGAAATTCATCACCAGCTTAGGTGGCATATTATCTATACAGTAGTATCCCTGATCCTCAAGCCAATCTGCGGCCTTAGTCTTGCCTGCACCTGACATACCTGTGACTATGACAATCTTCATCTCTTACCTCTTCTCAATATTGATGATTCTCTCTAGATTGAGCCCTGCCGCAAGTGCCCTCTCTACACCAGCGATATAAGTGCCAACTTTATCCGGCACATGCGCATCACTGCTTATGGCAAATTTCACATCGTAATTCGCCGCTATCTCGATTTCTTCCTTGGTGAGGTGTGTGTGACGAGTGCTGATTTCCATAAGCGTATTCGTCTCTTCACAAGCCTTGCAGAGCTCCTTCATGTCGAACGGACCCTTGTCTCCAGGGTGAGTTAGGAGAAATATATCGTTCTCATACAGCGCCCTTAGAGCCATATCGGTGTTCTTATTTCTTAGCTGCTCCCTGCTTCCAGACGGCAGTCCTGCGTGCCAGCATATGTAGTTTGCAGTCATGTAGCCGTGCGGAAGTCCGTAGTGGTATCCAGCGTTGACGATATCGAATTTACCTAGATTCTCCTTCTTGATATCTAGTCCATTAGGAGTGTTGATGATATTAGCTTCTACTCCGAGCAGGACTTTGACATTTGGGAACTCCCTCATAGCCTCTTCGATATCCGCTCTCATAGCTGCGAGCTTGCCCATCTTGAGCCCGTAGAACTTGTGTCCCGGTCCGTGATCTGTAATCGCCAGCTCGCTCAGTCCCTTGGCTGAAGCTGCAGCGACATTCTCAAGGACTGTCCCCTTGCCATGCGCATACATCTTACCGTGCGAATACCTCGTGTGAGTGTGGTAGTCCGCCGTCAATTTATATAGCTTTTTAATGTTGTTTTCCATCAGCTTATCGCTTCCTTTTTCCCTTGTACCCTTTTTATTCTATTCTATTCTGCATCGATAATTCTCACCTCAGGCTCGAGCTTAATCCCCGAATTCTGCTCGACTTCCTGGGATACTATATCGATTAGTTCTCTCACATCCTTAGAGGTAGCGCCCCCTATATTGATAACGAAGCCAGAGTGCTTCTCAGATACCTGCGCGCCTCCGACTGTCCTGCCCTTTAGTCCAGCCTCCTCGATTAGAGCTGCCGCATATCCGCCTACAGGTCTCTTGAATGTACTGCCTGCGCTCGGAAAATTCACCGGCTGCTTCATTCTGCGCTTCTCGGCGAGTTCGTTCATCCTCTCTGTGATAGCTTCTTTATCATCCCTCTGCAATCTGACCCTTGCATAAATTGCAATATCATCATTATGCTGCAGTACACTATCCCTATATGAGAACTCCATCTCTTCTCCAGACAGTTCATATACCGAGCTTCCGTCAGATTTCATTAGAGTTACGCTTACGACTACGTCCTTCATCTCTCCACCGTATGCGCCAGCGTTCATGAAGAGTGCGCCGCCTAACGTCCCAGGGATTCCCGATGCGAACTCAAGTCCCGCTAGGCCATTATCTCTTGCGAAATTGGCAGTGCTCGACAGCATGCGAGCTGCTCCGGCTCTTATCACATCATCTCCCGCTTCGAGTAGCTCGATATGCTCGAAATCTCCACCGAGCTTCACTATCACGCCGCGGTATCCTTCGTCTGCAAAGAGTAGGTCGGAGCCATTTCCAATTAACATATATCTCACATCTTCACTATGAAGTAAGCTTAGGATGTTGCTGAGCTCCTCTTCATTACAGACGGTCACAACTACATCAGCTGGACCCCCTATGCGAAAGGACGAGTGCTTACTCATCGGCTCATCCAGTCTTATCTGAGCCTCAGGTATGTTCTCCCTTATCTTATCTATTAGGCTTGTCTTTATTAAGCTTCTCTGTGGCATGATTCTCTCCGTATAATTCATTCTCCTCAATACCGAACTTGGCATAATCTGTATATGCCCTGATATCGGTCTCCTTGCTGCGTTTTCTCAGCTTGTTGTTGGTCAGTTTGCCAGCATATCTGTAGAACACTGCAAAAACCGGAACTCCCAGCGCCATGCCAAGGAATCCGAATAGTCCTCCTCCGATAAGTACAGCGATAAGAACCCAGAAGCTGCTTATTCCGATAGCGCTTCCGACAATCTTAGGCCCGATTACATTTCCGTCGAGCTGCTGAATTACGAATATCATGATGATAAAGTATCCAGCTTTAACAGGATCCTCCAGCATGAGGAGGCACACCGATGGGATAGCTCCTAGGAACGGTCCAAAGAACGGGATCACGTTCGTCACCCCGACGATCACTGCGATAAGAAGTGCAAGTGGCATGTTCAGCACAAGCAGGCACACATATGTCAGGATGCCCAATTATTATCGCATCGAGAATTCTTCCCACGATGAATCCGATAAATGTCTCGTTTATTATCTTTGCAAACTCATAGAGGCTTCTCGACCTCTGCTCGGAGCATGTCGCTGCAACGATTTTACGAGTATTTGCAAATATTGTCTCTTTATAATTTAGCAGGTATATCGATATGAGTATTCCTACGAAGAGATTGGCACTGCCGCGCACTACGCTTATAATCTGCGCCGAAACCATATTGGCTAGATTCTGGAAGTTATCCTTGAGGATATTATCTCTTATCCAGTCGATAATCTCGCTGGTACCTGCATTTGCAGCTTCGTTTATCCACTTAACAATCTGTGGGAAGTTCTGCAGGTGGTGCTCCGACCATGACGAGAAGTATGCAAGTCTCTGTGGCATAGTATTCATCAGGTTAACTATGCTCATGACAATCTGTGGCACCACAAAGTATCCTATAAGTGCAAAGAACGCTACGATTATCAGTATAGAAATTGCACTCGCACTAATTTTGGCAATTGCGAGATTCCTCTTAGTACGAGTAGTAGCATCCTCCTGAGGCATGTTTCGTCCGCCAGCAAACTTCATGCAAACTGGCCCTTTGCAGTCCTCCGGAGAGCGATTGCTGCTATCTCTAAGCCTCGTATAAATGGCCTTAACCAGTTTATTGTATATAGGGCACAGCAGAAATGCTATGAACACGCCGATATACACCGGCATGAGTGTCTTGTTAATCGTCTCCATGCCAGCGGTGAATCTCGTCTTGCTTAGCACATTTGACAACATGATAAGCACCGAACCGCTGACAATTAACGCGATTGAAGCTTTGATATACGGACTCTTTACAAATTTCCCGAGCAAAATTCCACCTCTCTATCTGCACATACATATACATAATTATATTACTATAAAATGCACTCCTTTTGTGGCTATCTTTGTGAAAATACAAGGTAATTCACCATATACTTTAGCCTGCCGATATTTTAGATTTCTATTTGAAGTAACTTTCCTACACTGTTATGATAATAATGTATATTTTATTTTTGAATTATTAGTCTGGAGGTATCACAAGATGAGACTAGATGCAGCAGGCAAGGCATGCCCAATCCCTGTAATTATGGCAAAGAAAGAATTAGATAATGGTACTCGGTACTCGAGATTATCGTTGACGGACAGACACGGATCGATAACCTAGAGAGACTCGGTAACGCATATGGCAGACCCTATCAGTTCAGCACCAGAGGGAGATAAGTTCCTCGTAAGCTTTTGCTGATGGAGACGGAAAAAGTCCCCGAGAGCGCAAGCAGCTTCTCAGCTGATAGCTACGCAGTATTTTTCAACAAGGCTTCCGTAGGTACTGGCGACCCAGAGCTTGGATTAAACCTTGCCAAGATGGCTATATTCACACTCTCAGAGGGTGACAACATCCCTTCATACGTTCTATTCATGAACGAAGGTGTTAAGCTAACCACTGGCATCGAAGAGCAGATTGTCGACAATCTAAATACTCTAATCGAGAAGGGAACTAAGGTTCTCGTATGCGGAACTTGCCTCAACTTCTACGGAGTTAAGGACGACTGCAAGGTTGGAACTGTGAGCAACATGTTCGATATCCTCGGAGCTATGCAGGAAGTATCCAAGGTTATCACTCTATAAAGGGTGGAGCAGATATTTTTATGACTGAAGAGTATTATCTATACACATTCGAGTCGACTCACGGCGCTATAGCTACAGAGAAGCTTCTAAAGGCTCTCGGCTGCACCGTCATGCCCGTGCCTCGCCATATCTCGACGAGCTGCGGTATATCGGTGAGAGTTGCTGTAGATAAGTTCGGTAGCTCCAGGAAATTTTTCCTCAGTAGCACCGATCGTCACCCCTGATGAATACCATGTGTATCACATCACCGATGACAAATCTGACAGAGAGCACGGCTTCAAATTTGAGCAGGTTGTGCTATAGTATACGCCGTAGATTGAACTGGGATTAAAGAGAATTAAGAGATTAAGCGAGACATAACGCTAACAAAGAAAAAGCGAGGTAAGGTTAACCCTTACCTCGCTTTTGTCTTTCTCATAATTATGTGTGTATCTCTGAGAAAGGAAATCCTATGCCCTTCTAGTCTTTCTTCTGATGATGATCACCATCAGCGCTAGAATCGATGATAGCAGTACGACTCCATACACTAGTGGATACATAGTATCTCCAGTCTTAGGTCCATGCTTCTTAACTACCTTAGGAGCTGGATCATTGACCCTAGTGTTGGTTATCACCATTCCATCATCCATATTGCCAGAGTACTCTACATTGTACTTCTGAACCTCATCCTCAGTGACAGTGTATTTGATTTCCTTGCCGTTCTTGTTGACTGGCAGATTTTCAAAATCAACTGTCCAATTTCCATCTGAGTCAGGGCTAACGGTCTTGGTGTCTACCTCATTTCCATCCGCCTTTAGACGAACTGTAATCGATGCTGGACGCTTAGCAGCGGTGTCATTTTTCCAATTCTTAGTCACCTTGACTGTTCTGGTGTATGGCGCATGCTTGTTGGTGAAATCGTAACCGTTTTGATCCGCTGTGTACTTCTCTACTGGCACTTCCTTAACGGTGTAGTTTATCACTGCAGCATCCTCGTCGTATGTGTCGAGTCCGCTGAACTCGTAATGCCAGTGGTTTTCTTTTGTAGCCTTTGCAGTCTTGCCTGTATCAACACCATTCGCAAACAGCTTAAAGGTCACTTCGCTAGGTCTTACTCCGTCCTGATCATCGACGTCATCCCAGTGCTTATCACCTGACACTGAACGCTCTACGTTGTTAAACGTATTTATAATCTTATTGCCATCATAGTGCACGGTAAAGTGCCTGTTATTGATGTCTAGAGTTGCACCTTCCTCAAGCGAGTCCCCGTCAGCATCTAGCTCTTTGAAGGTATAGACATTTTTTGCCCCTGTCACCGTATCCGAATCGAGGAGTCCTGCAAATGTCGCCTTGAAATTGTTGCTGCTCGACAGAGTAGCTGTTCTATTTGTAGCAGTTCCGTTTTTATACAGCTTCACCACTACCGAATGTGTATCCTTGTAATTCTGCGATACGCCGCTCCACTGCTTCGTTACCGTAACACTGCGAGTTGCCGGAATCATAGGTGTCCACGGCATGGATTTTTTATTAGTGATGGTAAATCCGCTCGTCACATCTCCAGTCGTAGTTGCAGTGTATCTATAAGCGCCATAGTCAATCTTGGACTGCGCGTTAAGTCCATGCTCCTGAACTGTATATGTGTAGCTATGACCTGTTGCGATGTCGAACGACACTAGGTTGCTGAACGTATAAGTCCAGTTATCAGCAGCCTTAACATCCTTGGTATCTATGACTACGCCGTCGCGAAGCAGATCAACCTTTACGCTGTTAACAGGCGCTGTATCTGTTGCCCCTGTATGGTCTGTCCACTTTTTAGTGACTTTAACATTCTTATATGGCACAAATCTCCAGTTTCCATACACTGTCTCGTTCTTGCGAACATTGACTGAGCTAATCGTGCTCGTATCGGAAGCTGCTTTCTTCCAGCCTTCGAATTTCCATTCACCCTGTACGCCTGTAGTCGTAACGTGTGTGCTTGATGAAAGCGGAGCAGCTAAAGTCTGATTATGGTCATATTCGATACCTGTTACTGTAGCTGGTACTGCATTGTCAGTTGGCAGACCGTAAGTAGGATCCCCTGTCACTACGTAATTTAAATCGTACTGACGGATAGCCTTGTGATATGTAGTCTCACTCTTTACATTCATCGGTACGCCGTCGGCGCTTGTAATCTTAGCCGTATTCTTGAACACAGTGGTCTTAACCGTCTTATCCGTTAGCTTGGTTGGGATAGTTATCGACATATCACTGTCTTTTGGCAGAGTTACGTTGAACTTCAGCTTCTGTCCATCTGTTGTGAGTCCAACCCCAGTCGCATCTCTCAGCAGCACATTGTTGAGCCCTAGCGCAGTTGATTTGATGCGGATATTATCCTTATCAACTGTCAGGCCATCAGGTATAACGTCCTCGACGTTTATGTCTCTGGTTGCTAGTAGGTCATTCTTGTTCTTGATCTTGAGAGTGTACGTGATAGGAGTATCCTTTTCATTTGTAACCTCAGTTGGTGCAGCCTCTGTACCAGTAGCTGGGGTCGACTCCTTATGTAGCTCTAATTCAGGATTATGAAGTGTAATCTCCGAGTGAGCCTTGTACTTTAATAGCCTGTCGCTTGGTCCTGCCGAATCACCAGCAAAGTTACGAGCATTGGCTACAGTCTCATTTACCGCCTTCTTGCCTGCAAGGTTTTTATCCTTTGGAGCATTCATATATACGTAGAAGCTGAGGCTATTACCTTGGTCTAGTATAAAATCATTGCCTTTATTCGTCTTGCGGACATCTACGGCTATAGCCTTTATATCCTTCTTATTGGCAGGCATAGTTGTAGACCAGATAGAGTGATCATCTACGTCAAATGTGCTTGGCACCGTTGTCGCATAGTACACGACTGGCTTTGCATACTCACCTTGGCGGCCGTAAGCAGATCTATTAGACATAGAGCGAACATCTACTCTGTCTAGCGTTCCCTTCCACTCTGTAGGGGCATTCTCACCTCCGTTATCGAGCACATCGTAGAATACGAGCTTATCCGTTCTCGTATAGTTGGAAGATGTGTATGCCAATCTGTAGCTGTACTGGTTGCCGATAAATGCATCTGTCTTGCTACCATACGAATTGTCGATAGTGTTAGCAACTTCCTTGGTAAGTCCTGACTGTGTAACCGTTACAGGGTTGAACTGAATTGTGTCACCGATAAAGCGCCAGTACTTATAATCGCCATTTACGAGGTTACTGAACTTGTCCTTCTCCGTAAGTCTGTTGAATTTATTAGAAATGTCACTTTCTTTAGGTAGCACATAATCGTTGCCATCAGGATCCACCTTCAAGGCAGATGTAAGCATGACACTATTACCTCTGTCAACTATGTTGCTGTATGGATTGTCTAGCGTATAGTTTAACACTATGAAATAGTTGTGATCTTTAAAATTTCTAACATTTGTAACGCTAGGCGGAAGCTTGTAGTCAACCTTCATCATGGTCTGACCTGAGCCTTCCCAGTCTTCGATCATCTCAACATTGAAGTCACTGCCCTGAGATATAGGGCGATCCTGATATCCAGGTCCCGCTGTCATCTGCACGCTTGACTTCTGCACGCTCGTACCTAGTGGCAGTAGTGTGTAAATTGTACCCTTCTTGTACACGTACTTGTTTAGATATTCCCTATCGGGCAACCCTGAGTTATTAAGGGATGAAATCTGATAATAGCGAGCTGTTATCCTATTGGACTGCACGCCCTTTACAGGGTCATCTACGATATTCTGTGGATAATAAACGAAGTTCTCTCCGAAGCTTGGTGTTATAGCAGTCATAGCTACAGACTGTATCCTAAGGGGATTTCCTTCGGTGTCAGTGGTCATACCCGCCTGTCCATTCTCAGAGTAACTAACCTTTGCACTAGAAGATATGTATGAGTAACCGTACTGCTCCTTATCCGCCTGCAATATGCTCTTCATATTTGCCGTCGGATGAACCTCAACGACAGTATCGGCTTTGAAGTTGTAATTGTAGTACTCACTGGTGTACTTGTACTTCAGTCCGCTCGTATTAGCTGGCAGAGGTATCTCCTTGCCCTTCGCATCGTCTACAACTGTATTACCATCATCGGATGTGAACGTGTACTTGCCTGTGCTGTCAAAGGTTATCTTTCCATATCTAGTGTAAGAATTCTCACCTGACTTCCTAGTCCATATCTCTATCGGATGTGATCTGGACTGTGTGACATCCTCGTTGTTATCTGTGGTCCATCCTCCGATTACCGACTTCATTCCATCATGCGAAGTTAGCGTTATCGCCACACTCTTGTAGGTCGCATCTTCATCCTGAAGCTTAGTCATATCAGGAATATTGCTGCTAAAACTGTAGTTAGGTCTAAGCCTGTTCATCTTGGAGGAACTGTATAGTGGTCCCTCTTCAATCTCAGCAGTATACGGCTTCACAGTATACTCCCCAGTAGCATTGTTGTATGTCGGTTCAGTTCGCGGACTTCCCTCGACCTCGGTCTCAAAGGTCTTATACTGCCCACGATTACGAAGCTCTCTAATTTCCCCATTCAAAACGAACTCAAGAGCACCTGACATGTTAGATCCGCCATAGGAGTGATTGTTGTAATCATACTTCCAGATGTTATTAGCACCAGTGTAATTGCCTACTTTAACCGTCGCTGTCGCATTATCTGTCTCGGTCATGACCTTGCCGCTTGCGAGCTTAGTCTTGACCGTAACCTTGTTGCTCACTGGTATACCGGTAGTTGATAGGTCTACACCACGGTTCTTAGCATCTTCGAGCATCGTCATAGGATAACGCTTCAGCATTACCATCCTATCACTGTCCCAATCTGTGTATGTCCACCCTTGCAATGTATGCAAGTAGCTACCAGAAGTGAATTCCTTTAAACATCCCAGTCTGGTTAAGCCTGCTCTGCCATCCGCTAGCAGCGATATCTGGATATGATGTATCTGTATTAGAATCAATCGAGCTAGCTGACATGAACCCTCGTTTATCATAAGGAGGTTTGTAATAGTTGTTGCGCTTCGTCGCTCCAATCAGTTCACCATCACTGTTATCCTGCACGACTTCATAATCAAAAGGAACGGTGTCGGTCCTGCCACGCTTCATGTCTGCGTACCATACTACGTAGAAGTAATCCTTGGCATCGCTAGGAGCTGGCCCCCAAGAGTTCTGCCAGTTCATGTATACGCCATTAGCCTTCGATAGGTTATCCTTCTTTAGATTTAATGATACCGGCTTCGTCTTGTTCTGTATCTCCGCCATAAGCGAACGACTAGTGGTCACATCAGGAGTGCCGTCGCCATCTGTATCTATCTCAAGCTTAAAGTCAAGATTTCTGCGCTGTACGCCGTCACTATCAACTTTGATGTATGATGGTCTGAACTGAAATGCCTGCTCAAAATGAAGCTTAGCACCGCCAGCAACCTCTTTGAAGTTGGTCACTGTATATGTGCCGTCACCATTATCAACGTAATTAAAATCACTGACTGCAGATGTCGCTGGAGCTTTAGGAATCTGCCAAGACACTGTATCCTTAACTGTGTATCCGTCTATTCTATTTACTTTGTATTTATCAGTCCATGAATCGAACAGGTAGTTCGGCATGGTTATCTTGATAGAGCCTGCTGGTAGTTTAGTATTTGCATCGTTATTGATAGCCAAAGAATACCCTACAGTCCCGACCTTAAGATTGTCGTTAGTAGGTGTCATAATAAGCTTCTTATGATCTGGGTCTGTAGCATCATCGTAGTGATAGTCGACTACCCCAGATGATACGCCGTTCGCCCAGTCTACATTAAAATTGTAGTCAAGAGGCTGAGATGAGCCTGATCTAGTAGCTGTCGTCCCTGACGGAGAGCCGCTATCAGCCCATACAAAAAGTGAATTAAATCCTGCACTCACTACCATGAAGATAGAGAGCACAATACTCCAAATGCGTTTTTATTCATGTATCTTCGCTCCTTTTACATTACGAATACATCACTTAAAGCATTATCTCTAGTTAATTTCCGATTGTCCTTAATCTTTACCTTTAACATTTAAATTTTATATATATTTCATGGTTTAATCAAGACTTTCGCGCTTTGCACAAATAAAAATTTTTTTATTGCATTACCAAGATAACCCTGACATATCACTCAATCAGGACACACGCTAAGTCCTACGAATATCTTCGCAAGAAAAAGAGCGGGGCAGACGCCTCGCTCTTATTACCATTATCACTTGATTAAATATCATAGCCCCTAGGTGCTTGCTATGCCCCTAGTTCGCCTTATGCTCATCCTACGCAACACTTACGCCAATCGTTACGATGGACTCTTTGCCAGTGCTATGCGAGATTACTTTTACCTTTACTAAAGTGTATCCGTTCTCCGACATATCTGGGTGGTCGAGCACCTCCAGCGTTACACTGCCGTCATTTGGGAAGTTTGAGATGAGCGCCTTGTACTCGTCTAGAGTAGGTTCTGCATCTCCAACCTTCTTGTTGATTATCTTAGATGATAGCACTGGTGTGAATTCATCTTCAACTTCAGTTCCTTCGTCGGGATTTCCCTCGTCATGGTTATTATCAACTGTTCCTGGCTCTTCATTGTCAACATCTTCTACGAAAGTGATGTAGAGCGCAAAGTTAGCGTTCTTATTCTTTTCGTAGTCCTTGTTGATGCAGTTGAAGCTGAACTTGTAGTTGTATTCATCAACCTTGAATCTGCTCTCGTAGACATAGTGCTTTCCGCTAATCGATGTAGTTCTGAATATAGCTTTCTTGCCGAAGTAGTCTTTATTGAGCTTTATCGTCTGTCTGTACGCTATATTATTGCTATTTTCTTCAGACTTAGCAGGGTCAGTTACCTCTTCCCAAGTCTTGCCGCCATCGAAGCTGTATTCCATCTTAGTGATGTAATCTGTGCTGTAAGATTCAAAGAATATCGCAAACTCCGTACGTCTCTTCGAGCCCTTATGCGTAACTCTAGCGATTAACGCCTGGCTCTTAGTCTCGTCCGAGAGATTCATCTTATCGTAAAGCTTCTCACCGGTGTCCCTGTTGGTCACTTCTATTCCGTATTTGCCGAACTCAGAGTATGGAACCACGATCTTGGTGCCATCTTCCTTAACGAGTTCAACCTTTATGCTCGATAGATCAAGAGGCTTCGCGATATCGGACTTTAGCACTCTCTTACCTGTATATCCGTTCACCTCTGTAGGCTCTAGCATTTTGATATCGGTTATGTCGTTTCCGGTCTTCTTGTCATTCTCAGAAAGCTCTAGAGCGTTATCCACGGATAGTCCAACTCCGCCTGTAGTTAGTGTAGCACCGGAGATTGCATCCATCATCTTCTTGCATTTGTGATGCTCTCCTAGATACTGTCTGATAACTGGCGAAACCATCTCGGCTCTTCTAGCATCGGTAATTTTGCTCGCATACTCTTTACCTAGAAGCTTCTCCGCCTCCTTGGCACGATCCTTTGCGCCAGCAATCTGGTCGATGTACTTTCTGTATACCTTGAGAATAGCGACATTTCTCTTGCCAGCTTCTCCGCATAGGTATGGTATTACTCGCGATGAGATACCCATGTAATCGAGTCCTGAGTAGCCCTGACCCTCGACGAATACGATGCTCTCGATGACATTGTTCTTGATATTGACAACAGTCTTAACTCCGCCTCTAGCCTCATCGAATCCATCACCGAGTCCGATGAACTGTCCGTCCTTAAGCTCTCCTGTTCTCATGAATTCACTAATCTCTTTTTCTACCCCTAGCATCTAGATTCAGCTCAGAGTTACCTGCTCTCCTGGATTAACCGTAGGATTAGTACCAGGATTTACTCCAGGTTTTTCGCCTGGTTTCACATCTGGTTTAGATGGCTTCACGACAGGCTTTGATGGCTCTACGGCTGGCTTCGAAGGCTTTACAGCTGGTGCTGTGCTAGTTCCGTTCTTAGCCACTCGTGAAGTAGCCGCCTGTTTCTGAACTCTGTTATGAGAAATAACTTTTCTAGCTCTCTGGCTATCGCCCGAGCTCCTGTTTAACGCGCCGTTACCGCTTTCCCCGTTGCTATTAGTCTCATAGTCCCCTGCAGTACCCTTTATCTTCACTCTCCTGTGGCGTATTTTGCTCATCAGCTACATCCGTCTGTTCTTTCTTGTGGGAGACTGCAGATTTCCCAGACTTCTCAGCCCCTCCGCCGAACATAGCGAAAGCGATTCCCCCTGCCACTGCTAGGATGAGTGCACCGATCGATATCGGCTTTAAGATCGCGTTCTTACCCATTCATTCCTCCTAAAATGATAGTTAGATAGTTTGAATTAAAGTTAACCATGACTAACTTTTAGTATATCATAGAAATACATATAATTTTTTTATCAATCTTTTAAATCACATGTATTTTTATTTGTTTATTTACTGTGGTTTGTGACCGCAGTCAGTAGAATTTAAAAATGCATAGATAGTAATAGTTCCAAGCAACTTCCCTTACATAAAAACAGCGGATGCGCTACCCCGCACCCACTGTTCATGAAAGAAAGTACTTTAATGATATGTTGTCAATTTAAATGTATATTATTTATTTTTCTTCTCCTCTATGACCTTATGCTTTTTCTTCATCTCTGGTGTGCTCTATATGTAGAACCATACCTGTGAGAGCGAAGAGTGCAATAACGTTAGGGATTACCATCAGCTGGTTAAACATATCTGAGAGCTCCCATACGAGGTCATTCGAAGCACAAGTGCCGAGGAATATGAATACAAGTGCAATTGCCGTATACACCTTTACTGACTTCTCTCCAAACATGTAGATCATGTTAATCTTGCCGAACATGTTCCAGCCTAGGATAGTCGAGAAGGCGAAGAAGAATAGGCAGATAGCTACGAACATCGGTCCCTATCTTATCACCGAAAGCTGATGCAAAAAGCAGTCTGAGCGAGGTTCGTTTTATCTATACCCTTAGGGAATAACTCCGCCAGCAATAGCGCCGTCTTCTGTGTACATGGTCGAAATAACCACTAGCGCGTTGAGCGTTAGGATGACGAATGTATCGACGAATACACCGATCATAGCTACAGTACCCTCGATCGTGAGGATTCTTAACGTGAGCCCTGAGCGTGAGCGTGTGGAGTCGAACCCATACCAGCTTCATTCGAGAAAAGTCCTCTCTTAGCTCCCTGTGAGATAGCAGTCTTAAGAGCCATACCGAAGCCTCCTCCGATGATAGCCTGTGGCTCGAACGCATACTTGAAGATCATGCCAAATGTAGCTGGGATGTACTTTATACGCATTATCAACAGAATCAGTCCACCTAAGATGAAAATTGCTGCCATGATTGGTACGATTTTCTCCGTAACGGAAGCCAGTCTCTTAGTACCACCTAGGAAGATAAATCCGCAAAGTATAACCAGAACAACACCAACTGTCCAGCCAGGTACGCCAAAGGCTGTGCTAAATGTAGCTCCAATGGAGTTCGACTGTACCATGCAGCCGAAGAATCCGAGCGCAAGTGTAATAGCTACTGCAAAGAATCCTGCGAGGAATCTTCCGAAACTGCCTTTGAATGCTGTCCCGATATAGTAAACAGTACCTCCGAGGAATTCGCCAGATGGCGCCTTCTGCCTAGTCTCGATAGCGAGCGTAGCCTCCGCATATATTGTGTACTATTCCGAAGAATGCGATAACCCACATCCAGAATATAGCTCCCGGTCCACCGGTTAAGATAGCACTGAAGCACCTACGATGTTACCAGTTCCAACTCGAGCTGCAATAGCAGTCGCAAGAGCACTGAAATGAGCTCATGCCGTTGTCATGCTTATGACCTCTGAGGGATATTCCGCCGAAGGTTCTCTTAAACCCCTCTTTGAAATATCTTACCTGGACAAATCTAGTCTTAAACGTATACCATAGTCCAACACCAAGCAACATGAATACCAACACATAGTCTGATAAATAAGCATTTATCTCTTGCACAATCGGAAGCATCTGTTCTCTCCTTTAACTAAATAATTCCTAATTGCTAGTCGTTATGATTCCTAGCACTATGTACTTATATAAGTACATCATAAAAATTATATTAGCAAAGAGATTTATTTGTGTCAACACATAAATTATTTTTTTATTTTTATTGTTTTTATAGTACAGTTTTACACCATTATTTTGTATCGCATTACAACTGAATCCGTTCTAAATTCCATGTTATGAGCAAAATCATGTCTTAATATAAAAGTAACTCGTAAATAAAGTAGAGCGTCCTTCATATTTCCCAACATTATTTAACTTTTTGAACAAAAAAACACGACCAGCATGCCGCCAGTCGTGTCTAATCGCTATATTCGATTGCACGAACCTTTACGCCTGAGCTGCTGCCTTAGCCTTCGCTTCAGCTGCCTTAGCAGCCTTCTCAGCCTCAGCCTTCTTCTTGGCGTTAATCGCCATCTTAGCGTGTCTCTCGTTATAGCTGTTGATCGATCCTGTAGGACAAACGCCCATACACATTCCGCAGTTCTTACACTTCTCGTAATCTACAGCTGCGACGTTATTATTAACGTGAATTGCATCGAACTTACATGTCTTCTCACACTTTGCACATCCGATACAACCGTTCGAACACTGCTTGCGAGTAACTCCGCCTTTTTCAGTATTCATACATAGCACATGCACTTCCTTCTTGTAAGGAACCATCTTGATGATAGTCTGTGGGCATGTAACTACGCACTTACCACATGCAACACATGTGTCTCTATTAACCTTAGCAACGCCATCGATGATGCCTATAGAATCGAATTCGCAGACACCTACGCAGTCTCCAAGACCGATACATCCCTGGGAACAAGCTGAGTTGCCGTTAAAGAATGTCTTAGCACCTGCACATGACTGCATACCCTGCCACTCAAGAATCTTCTTGGAAGCATCGCATGTTCCGTTGCACATTACCTGTGCGATCTGCTTATCAGCGCCGCCTGCAGCACGACCGAGTATGTTAGCGATCTGCTCAGCACAAGAAGCTCCACCTACTGTACAAGCGCTACAGCTTGTTGACTCATCGTTAACTACTGCGTTTGCGTAGTCATCACATCCAGCGAATCCACATCCACCGCAGTTAGCGCCAGGTAGAATCTCTCTTTACCTCGGATACTCTCTCATCTACTGGAACGTAGAAAGCGTGTGAAGCGATTACTAGCAAGAGAGAAGCCGTGAATCCTGCACAAACTACAAGTACTACTGCTGTTATAATTGCATTCATCTATACCCCTCCTTACTGGAATAATCCTGAGAATCCCATGAATGAAAGCGAGAGGATTGTTGCACTTACGAGTACCATTGGAACTCCCTTAAATGCAGCAGGTACACCCTCTTCATTCCAGAGCTTCTCTTCACGAACACCTGCAAACAGTACCATCGCAAGGCCGAAACCCACTCCAGCTCCAGCTGTGTAAACGATAGCCTGAATGTATGTGTAGTTATAGTTGATAGCGTTGATTGTCGCACCGAGGATAGCGCAGTTTGTTGTGATCAACGGAAGGTAGATACCGAGCGACTTCTGAAGCGCTGGCATAAACTTCTTCATGAACATCTCAACGAACTGTACTAGAGCCGCGATTACGAGGATAAACACTACAGTCTGTAGATATGCGATATCTAGCTTATTAAGTACCTGTTGGATTTACTATGTTGTACTTCCGCAATTACCATTACGAATATTACCGCACCACTCATACCAACCGCCGATTCCATCTTGTTAGAAACTCCGAGGAATGAACAGATTCCGAGGAACTGCGATAGCAGGGAAGTTATTTACAAGAACGATCGACATAAAGATGATAACTAAATTTAACATTATGCCTCAGCTCCTTTCTCCTCTGCTGCAACTTCCTTAGCTTCTGCTAGGTTGCATGAATTGTACATTGGGCATGTGCCACAGCTGAACGATTTCTTCTTGAGAGCCTTGCCATTAGTGAGTACATTTAGTACTGCGATGAGAACTCCGAATACGAAGAAACCACCAGGTGCGAGGTTGAAAAATCCGATTGGTGTGAACCATGAACCGAATACTGTCATACCAAACCATGTTCCTGCTCCGAGTAGCTCTCTGATCGTACCCATTACTGTAAGTGTGAGCGTGAATCCGAGACCCATTCCGATTCCGTCTAGAGCAGAATCAAATACAGTGTTCTTGTTAGCAAACGCCTCAGCTCTTCCGAGGATGATACAGTTTACTACGATTAGAGGAATGAATAGACCTAGCGACTTATAAAGCGCTGGCACGTATGCCTCTAGCAAGAACTGAACTACTGTTACGAATCCAGCAATTACTACGATGTAGCACGGGATTCTTACTTTGTCAGGAATAACCTTACGAAGTAGTGATATTACTACGTTAGCTGCAATCAGTACCGCTGTGGTTGAGAGTCCCATACCAAGACCGTTCGAAGCGGATGAAGATGTAGCTAGTGTAGGGCAGGTACCGATTAGAAGAACCAATACTGGGTTCTCTTTGATGATACCGTTTGTGATGATTGATAATTTACTCTTATTGCTCATTTATTTAGCCCCTCCCATAGCCTTATACTGCTTTAGACCAGCAAAAACAGATTCGTGAATAGCCTGTGAGGAAATCGAAGCTCCAGTAATATACTTAACCTTCGACTTTGAATCCTTGATAGTCTCGCTTCCAAGATCCGATAGTCCCTTGTACTGTCCAAGGTGCTTTGGGTCCTGAGCCTTTGTACCGATACCAGGAGTATCTTGAGCACTCATAATCTTAACGTTAGTGATCTTACCCTTGTTGTCGATACCTATCATAGCAGTTAGGGTACCACCATAACTGTTTGAGTTTACAGTCACTACTACACCTGAGCCATTTACAGCCTTGGATGCCTCTGTAACGTAAATCTTATTCTTCTGAACTACTACGAGCTTTCCGTCGTAATTCTTGAATTCGCCTTTTGCCTCTGGAATCAGTTCGGACTTAGCCTTGTTCGACTCCTTGAGGTTGTTCTTATCGATGATTGGCTTCGTAACACCGTATGCCATAGCAAGTGCAAATGTAACTACGAAACAAATCAGTACGAGCACGAGGATCGGCGAAATGAAACTTGAAAATGTGCTTTCTTTTTTCTTCATTATTTCGCACCTCCCTTTACATAGCTCTTATACGACCATCTGTTGATAAGTGGTGTACAGATGTTCATAAGTAGGATTGAGAACGAAACACCTTCTGGATAGTTACCCCATAGACGGATAGCCATAGTGATTATTCCGCATCCTATACCGAACATAATCTGACCCTTGGTTAGCTTAGGCGATGTTACATAGTCTGTAGCCATGAAGAATGCACCAAGCATTACACCACCAGCACAGAGGTGGAAAATAGCCATATTGAAGTCACCCTTGTAGTATGCAAGAGCGATAACAAATACAGTTCCGAGGAACGCACATGGAATTGCTGGGGAAATTACCTTTCTCCAGATTAGGAAAGTCCTCCAACGAGAAGCGCAAGAGCACTTACTTCACCGAGGGATCCGCCAGTGAATCCTAGGAACATGTCCATATTAGATGGAAGATCCGACTTGCTAGCTCCACCCGCAACGAGAGCAAGAGGTGTAGGTCCTGTTACAGCATCAGTCTTCGCTGCCATTCTTGGAAGTGGCCATGTTGTCATCTGTGCTGCAAACGAGATGAAAAGGAAGATTCTTGCAGTGATTGCCGGGTTAACGAAGTTTCTTCCGATTCCACCGTAGAGCTGTTTAATAACAACGATAGCTACGAAACATCCTATTACTGCCATCCATAGCGGGAAGCTAGATGGAACGTTAAATGCTATCAGTAGACCTGTTACTGCTGCACTGAGATCGCTGATTGTCTGTGGCTTCTTAGCGAGCATGTTGTATATCCATTCGAAGCCTACGCTGGCAACGATACATACAGCTGCAAGAAGCAGAACTCTAGCTCCGAAAATATATGTGCTGGCAACTAGTGCTGGAAGCATTGCAAGCAGAACAGTTCCCATTAATTTGGTAGTATCTTCATCTGTAACAATGTGTGGAGATGTGGATACTATCAGATTGTTATGAAATTTCTTATTATCCATTCTTCTTCGCTGCCTCCTTTACCAAGCCTTTCGCGAGCTTATTGGTAAAGCTCAAAGGTCGTCTTGCAGGACATACGTAAGAGCAACTTCCGCACTCCATACACTGCATAACCTTGAACTTATCAAGTGACTCTGCGTCATGTCTTTCGTAGAAATCTGCGTAGAGCATAGGAACGAGCTTGAATGGACATCCGTGATGACAACGACCACAGTTGATACATCCAGTCTCGGTCTTTACAGTAGCTGTCTCCTTGCCGAAGCATAGGAGCGAACCAGTATTCTTAACAGTTGGAGTCTCATCTGAATGAGTTGCACGACCCATCATAGGTCCACCCATTACGATTTTCTTAGGCTCCTGCTTGTATCCACCGCAAAATGCAACTACATCAGCGATGCGTGTTCCGATTGGAACGAATACGTTCTTAGGCTCAGCAACAGCATCTCCATCAACGGTGATTCTTCTCTGAACGAGAGGCATACCTGTTCTGAAGTACTGTCCCAGAATTCCGATTGTTGAAACATTACATAGAATTACACCAAGCTGTGCAGGAAGAACACCAGCATTCATAACCTTACCGGTGGTCTCATATACGAGCACACGCTCAGCTCCCTTAGGGTATCTCGACTGCAGCTTGAACACCTCGATGTTATCGATGCCGTTCTGCTGAATCAGTCTGTTTAAATTTTCGATAGCGTCAGGCTTGTTCTCCTCGACTCCGATGATACCTTTCTCTAGGTTCAAATACTTCATAGTTAGAAGCATACCGTCGAGAACATCCTGTCCATCCTCTACCATAATTCTGTTATCGCCTGTGATGAATGGCTCACACTCAGCACCGTTGATAACCAGGGTAGTACATTCGTCTCAGATTCTTTGGATCCATCTTGATGCTCGTTGGGAATGAAGCACCTCCTAATCCAACCATACCACTAGCTCTTACTGCCTTGACGAAATCAGCATGACTCTCAATGTGAGGAATCTGAACCTCTTCACTGATTTCCTGCTTCTTATCAGTCTCAATAACTATATGTGTCTCCATTCCGCCCATCGAAGAACGTACCGATGTGATATCAGTAACTGTTCCAGATACGCTGGAATGAATAGGAGCACTAACGAAAGCTTCTGTGTCACCGATCTTCTGACCGACTTTGACATAGTCGCCCTTTGCTACGAGAGGCTGACAAGGAGCACCAATACTCTGCGACATGCAGATTTCAACCACATCTGGAATTGGCATCACTTCGGTCTCACGACCTGCAGTATTCTTGTGATGCTTAACCAAAATGCTTGGTAAATGTTTACCTTGGCTCATCCTTAAGAACCCTTCCTTTCTTAGATTCGTACAAATAATATCCATTGCATGAGAAAAATTATACATCAAATTCCCTATAAGTCACCTCAAATTTCCTTGAAAAGTACACAATCGCTTTCAACTTTAACTCGTCCCTCTTCATCTACCCCTAGAACCACATGTTGTGCTACTAGTTGGTCTCGGACGTACAAGATAACCGATTTGCTTAGCACTTCACCAGGGCAGGCGATTGGCGTTCCAGGAGGATAAGGGATGATGGACTCGTAGAGAACTCTTCCCTCGGCGCTATATAAAGGAATCTCTTCATAGGTGTCGGGGATTTTACGCTGCTCTAGCTGCTCTATAAGTGCTGAATCTGATGATGGAGTTCTCAGTTCTGCAATCTTGTCTACCGGCTGTGATGCATTCTTGTTCGCCGCCTGCGCTTCGTTTTTTGCCATCGCCTGCGCTTCGTTTTTAGCTTGCTTCTGCGCCGCGTTCTGGGCGGCAGACTCGGTTTTAGAGGCAAGGCTTTCCGGTTCCACACCTTGGATTCTGCCGCCATGGTGCGCCGAGAGGTCACGCAGGGCGCTAAGCACATCTTCATAATCGCCTCTCTCGTTCCCGATCCCAGTCATTAACATCACATAATCGCCATGCGTGAGTTCCACCCAGATGTTTCTCTTCTCGAGCTCCTCCGCCAGTTCGGGACCGCTGAGGCCGAGGGCTGACATTGTGATACTGACCTTGGTTTCATCAAGGTCGATGCGATCGATGAGCCCGAGGCCGGCGATCTGGGCAGCCTCCTCATAGAAGTATTTGATATCTGCATCCCAGTTCTTGATGAGATTGTAGCCGTCCATTCTGAGTATCTGCTGATTGATATCGAGGCTGCCCATCAGCAGATAGCTCGGACTCGTAGTCTGCAGCATGCGGAGGAGCTCGCTAATCCGAGAAACATCTGGTACCTCGGTGCAGATGTTGAGAATTGCGGAGCCCGTAAATGACAGCAGCGTCTTGTGCGTGCTGTCCACCACAATGTCGGCTCCGCAATTCTCTGCCGCACGGTGCGGGAGCCCATCTTCACTGCGCAGGTAGTCAAAGAATTTAAGGTGCGCACCGTGCGCCTGATCCACAATCAGAATCCTGCCGTGCAGGTGAACGATACTGGCAATTCGCTCGATATCTGATAATACACCGTAGTAGTTCGGGCTGGTCACCAGCACGGCTTTTGATGCCTGGGTCTTCAATCAGGGCTACGTCTCAATCTTGTCCGGGTCTAATCCGAGCTGAAGCCCAGTTTCGCTATCTATCTCAGGCATTATGTAGACAGGATCTATCCCGCCAAGTCTGAGCGCTCCATATACGGATTTATGGGAATTCCTTCCCATAATAAGTTTACCTCCTCTTGGGACACTACCTAATATCGAGGCCATGAGCCCTGCACTGCTGCCATTTACAAGGAGCTCTGTATGCTTTGCCCCATAGAGCCCGGCGTAGCCTTCCATAATATCCTTAATTCTTTTCTCTTGGCTGCTGCAGCGCATCAGCTCCAGGAATTTCCGTTATATCGTTTCCCACTACATTCTTGATGAAATCTCCGAAGCCGTATATCCCATAGAGCGTGCCTCTCCCTTTGTGTCCAGGCATATGAAACGAAATCGGGTGAGTCTCCTTATGATACATAAGGAAGTCGGTCAAGCTGACTCTGTCTTTCATTTTTAGGTATCCTCCGTCTCGAGTGGCAACTGAGGAGCAGCCACCTTCCTATAGTAAAAAGCACAACGAACTGATTGCGACCTTACCTGTACCATCTAGTTCCTTGTGCTTATGTCGCATCATATATAATGAGCTCCGCTCGTTTTTCCAATCTAAATCTCGATTGGCTAATTTAGTATCTCCCTACTCGATCACGTCTCTTCCAACGTAAGGTCTCAGCGCTTCTGGTACTACCACGGTACCATCTTCCTGCTGGAAATTTTCAAGGATAGCAGCTACAGTTCTGCCTACCGCTAGACCAGATCCGTTCAGCGTGTGTACGAATTCAGGCTTTGCCTTCTTCTCTCTTCTGAACCTTATATTAGCTCTTCTAGCCTGATAATCTTCAAAGTTTGAGCAGCTTGAAATTTCAACATAACTACTCGTAGCTTGGCATCCACACTTCGATATCGTAAGTCATCGCTGCCGAGAATCCGAGATCCCCAGAGCACAGTCTAACTACTCTGTAAGGAATACCTAGCTTCTGTAGTACTTCCTCCGCATCGTGTGTGAGCTTTTCTAGTTCCTCATAGGAATTCTCAGGATACGCAAGTTTAACCATCTCAACCTTATTGAACTGGTGCTGTCTGATTAACCCTCTAGTATCGCGTCCAGCCGACCCCGCTTCTTTGCGGAAGCATGGCGTATATGCTGTGTAGTACACAGGCATCTCCTCCGGCTCGATAATCTCATTGGAACGGAGATTAGTAACAGGAACTTCTGCTGTTGGAATCAGGAAGAAATCCTTCGCAGGCACATAGAACATGTCGTCCTCGAACTTAGGTAGCTGACCCGTCCCTGTCATAGCATCACGGTTAGCCATGAACGGTGGTAAGATCTCAGTATAGCCCTGTTCTTCCGTGTGGAGGTCGAGCATGAAGTTTATCACGGCTCTCTCTAGCCTTGCACCTATACCCTTGTACACGGTGAAGCGGGAGCCAGAAATCTTGGCCGCACGTTCAAAATCCAGTATGTCTAAAGCTTCTCCGATATCCCAGTGTGCCTTTTGGCTCAAAATGTGAAGGAAGTCGGCTCTCCGAACTTACGAAGCTCGAGATTTTCGCTATCATCCTCTCCGCTTGGAACGTCTGGGTGAGGTGTATTAGGGACATAGAGTAGCGCCTTTCTGAGTTCCTCTTCCACTTCGCTAACCTCTGCATCTAAGGATTTAATCTCTGCACTTAACTCCTTCATCTCTGCAAATAGAACTGAAGTATCCTTACCTTCCTTCTTGAGCTTTGGCACTTCACGCGATACTGTATTCTGCTTGTTTTTAAGCTGTTCAACTTCCGCAAGAAGCTCCCTTCTCTTAGTATCGAACTTTAGCACGTTGTCGATGCCAAAGTCACCTTTGCCACGTCTTTCCACATCGGCTTTAACGCTCTCGAAGTTTTCTCTCACTCTTTTGACGTCAAGCATTTCTTAACCCCCATATTATCGTATCTTCCTAAATCTATTAAAATAAGTTCTTAATATAAGTGCTGTACGCACCTCTAAGCTCCTCGATCTTCTCCTGAATAAGCAGCTCATATCTAGACGCCGCATCAAAATCCGCAGAATCAATCGCTTCTCTCGCAAGCGTCAAAATCGATTTGCTATCGATGGAGTCCTTGCCGAGCGCAATACGCAGGCTGTTGACCCTTCTCCAGTTCATTATATCATAATCAGTCGCTTCGAGCTCATTATGTCTCTTCTTACAGTTTCTAACAAAATCCATTGAATTAGGCAAAATCCTATCGCGGAACTCCATAACCCACTTCATCGACATCTGTGCACGGTATGACATGATCACATCCTTAGCCGTCTCATCTCCGCCTGTGAGTTTTGCTAGTTCATCTTCGTGTGTATCAAATGCCTTCAAATTCTCCCAGACTGTAGCCGGTGCTTTTCCGAAAAGCTTTTCTCTCTCTCTCTTCGTGAAACATTCGAAAACGTTGAGTTCGCTTCTATATTCCCTATCCTTTGCGAGATAGAAGTCCTTTTCTCCAGCTTTCTTAGAGATTGATACTGCGAGCTCTGTTGGTGTCTTGCCATTAGAGAGCACTGCTTCAATTCCGTCTAGCATGAGCATGAACGATGCTCCCACAACCAGATAAGTGTTGCTATGAGGGTTTGGTGACCTGAGCTCAAACCTTGTAGCCATAGGGTTGTTCTGATCTCTAACGAGTCCTATTAAAACAGTTCTATTTCTAGAAGGTGTTACGCAGTCCTTCCCGAGAGAGGTTACGATGCAGACCGGAGCCTCGTACCCTGGCTTTAGCCTTCTAAATGCATCATGTGTCTGTGCCACGAAAGGATTTAAAAGCTCGTAGTTATTTAAAATTCCCATGAGCGCTCCGAATCCAACAGGACTCATGTATTCGTTCATTCTATCCTTTGACTCAAATAGATTTACAACCTTTCCCGACTTAAGCCTTGCAGATACACCGAGGTGAGTATGCTCTCCGCTACCTGCAACGCCTGGCATAGGTTTTGCAAGGAATGTTACCTCCCAAGTTGTTAGCTCTAAATACATCCCTCACTATGTGCTTAATCTGACCTTCATTATCACCAGCCTGCACTGGCGATGAATATTTCCAGTCAATCTCAAGCTGCTCCATGATATGGTCATAGCTTCCAGAGTTGCCCATCTTAGCTCTTACTCCGCCAACCTCCTTGTGTCCCATCTCGACACCGAAGCCATAGCGGTCAAGTATCTCGAGCGTCTGCTCAAGGGCTGTATTTACAGGTCCTATAGTCCTCTTCCAGTACTGCTCCTTAAGCTCCTGCGAGGTGGAAAGCTGATCTCTGTCCGCTTTGTCATCTGGGGTTTTTACCCAGAACTCGAGCTCAGTTGCACTAGTTAGGTTAATCTCTTCAATATCGTCTATCGAATTAATGCCGTCTAGGTACTCGACTACATATGGGTACTGTTTCAGCATCTCCATGAGTCTTGTCTTGAACTTGCGTATAGAATCCTTGCAGAAAATTCTCGATCCAACCATCCTATCATTGTTGTGCCTTAGGAATGATGGAATCCTCAGTGTGCCGACTGGCAAGCCGGTCGCAAATCCATGTTGCTGAAATTATACTCGACATACCAATTCACATCCTTATCTGGAAGTATATCAACTCTAGCATTCGCAAGGTTTGCAATCTCAGGTAGCGCTACGCTGGATCCGTCGGTCTGAACACCGTTTTCAAGCAGCTTCTCCATATCATCGATGAAGGTCTTGATCGGAATTTTCTCATCCGTAAAATGTCCACCAAGGTCCACGCCCGCAAATGATACGAACTTAACCTCTGGATGTGCACGAAGCACATTTGCTACCGTTTCAATTCCATGTTCTTCAGCAGGAATTGTAAAGAGCATCTTTTCCAAATCGAAATTTATCATAACATCTCCTTATCTCGCAAAGTAAAAAGTAATTTAATCCTAGCTTCCTATCCAGCAAGCTGATCGAGATATCCAGACAGCTCATCTAGATACTCGCCATAAGCCTTCCAGTCCCCATTCTTCTGGGCTTTAACAGCATTATCATACGCTTCCTTAGCCTTGCCAATCAGCTCTTTCTGGTTGCTGGAGCCACTAGCTCCACCAGAGCCGCCTGAAGAATTGCTGCTGACACTGCCCGAATTCCCTGCGCCATCCCCAAATAAGTTCTCAAGCGCCTCATCCAGTGTAGATGCATATGCTATCTTGTCCCCATAAGCGACTATTACCCTCTTAACCTCAGGAATCGCTTGGTTTGAAGCCTCGAGATATACCGGCTCTACGTACATTATAGAATTATTTACAGGAATTATAAACATGTCTCCACGTTTATACGTAGTCCCTGATGAATTCCATAGCGAGAACTCCTTGGCAATCTCAGAGTTCTGATCTTATCTGCGCTTCAACCTGCATTGGACCGTATACGGTCTTGTTCTTAGGGAACTTATACACCACGAGCTTGCCGTATTCATCTCCGTCATTTCTCGCCATCATGATCGCCGTCATGTTCTGCTTCGACTTAGGAGTGAACGGGATCATATTTATAAACTCTTCACGCTTTTCTCCCGGTAGATTGAATATGAAGAAGCTCGAACTCATCGGTCTCTCTTTTGTGCCGTATATCTGATTTGCAACATCCCAGAGATCTTCCTTCTGATAGAAGACCTTGACTTCATTCATATGATACTTGGTGTAAGCACCCGCCTGAATATTGAGGAGTGTCGATGGATACTTAAAATGCTTCTTTAATCCCGATGGAATCTTATCCTTACCCTTGAACAGCGTCGGATATATTTTCGCATACGTCTTCGCAATCGGATCCTTATCATCCACGACGTAGTAATTTACATCCCCATTATAGGCATCCACAACCACCTTGATTGAGTTTCTGATATAGTTCGTCGTTCCAATCTGACCCGAATAAGGCTCAGAATACGGATAGTTGCTGCTAGTCGTATACGCATCGATAACCCAGTACAGCCTACCATCCACGATGGTCATGTAAGGGTCCTTCTCATACTCGAGGTACGGCAAAATTTTATTTACCCTCTCAAGAATATTTCTATTGATGATTATCCTCGAATCCGAGTTGATATTCCTCGACACGAGCATCTGCATGCTTCCCTCTCTGATTGAAAACAGCAGTCTGCTTACAATTCCGAGCTTTATACCTGCCTTGCCCTTGTACTTGGTATACTTGTTGTTATTCCCATCTGGGTAATCGAATTCCTGCTCATCCCCATTGACGATTATATAGTTGTTCGTGAGCTCACCGAAATAAATCTCAGGTCGCTTAATCTTTATTTCAGGAATATTTGACTCAGGCGGAATATTCTTAACGAGCACATCCGGTTGTCCGCTTGCGGTTACGGAATTAACCTTGGATAGCGCAACTCCATAACCATGAGTGTATTTCAAATGCTTGTTAATCCATGTATCACTGATCTTGGCTTCGTTAATCTCACGTGCCGATAGATACACCTGGGTCTCAGCGCCATTTATATCATATCTATCTACATCTACATCCTTGAAATCGTAGTACTGACGAATACTCTGTGTTTGATTGTAGTAGTCCTTTACAGGCTCATAGTCGTTGATTCTGATATTGCTGATAGTCGGTTTGTTACTAGCTATATCTGCAGCTGTCAGATTGTTCTGTGCTGCAAAAGAATCGACCTTAACCTTGTCTAGTCCGTACGCATGATTCGTATATTGGATATTGTTCTTGATGTATTTGCTTTCTTTGTTGATTTCATCTGGAGCAACTATCAGGCTCTGAACACCAACCTTAAGAATCGTTCCGAGGAAAAGCACTCCTATTATGAGCATCGGAACTCTAGCGAGCTTAAGATATTCCTTCTTATGAACGTGTCTTACCAGGGTAATCGCTCCGACTACAGCTAAAATCATGACTAGAAGATATACCTTTTGCGTAATTGCAATATCTGTAAATCCAGCACCGTATACTGTTCCAGTATGTGCATGTAGGAGAGTAAACTGCTTTAGCACGAAGTGGATGCCTAGCATAACGTAGAAAACAACGCCCAAAATCATAGCCTTCCCAGATGCTAGGCTAAATAGATGGTCCACATTTGATCTATTGATTTCGCGTTTATTTTCTCTGCGCTTCTTAGCTTGTTCCTTTGCTTTGTCACTAAATCCTTTTATGACTCTCGTAACATCATCTACGGGGTCTCTCTTGCCGAACGGAATACTGTTATCAGGACGTCCTTTCCTAACTTCATCATCTGCCGAGGTTTCATCTCCTGCCTGTGCTTCTTTCGCTGCATCATCTGCCTCAAGATCTTCAAAGACATCCTTCTTGTCGAAAATATCCGGTTTCCTTACCGAAAGCAAAACGGCATAGTAAATCAACGTTACAATAACCACTCCGATAATCACGAATATTGCGATTGAATTAAGTTTAGATAAGAAATCAAGTTTAAATACATAGAACGAAATATCTAGTCCAAAAATCGGATCCTTTAATCCGAACTTTGAGGAGTTCGCAAACATCAGAAATGATTGCCATGTGCTCGTAGCCGATACAAACGCTGCCACAACTCCGAAATCACAGATATCACCCACGATAACACGTTTAGCTTGTGCATATCCGGAATTTCGTGCGATTCTATCTTGCTAAAATATCCCTTTCTAAGGCTGTTTAGATAAACTCGCACCAAAAGACCGGAAATCAAGAATATTACAATTCCGAGCTTTAGCTCTGTTGCAAGCTGCGTCCAAAATACTCTGGTAAAGCCAAGTTCTCTAAACCACATCCAGTCTGTGAGGAAGCCGACGCTTCTACCGACTATAACTATCACAAAAATTGCTATAACAAGCAGCTTTCCAAAGACATTCCGTCGCTTACCTTCACCATTAAATGTGTATGTAACTTTTCCTTTTTTCTTATCCTTAGCCATAATTTCTCCAAAAACCACATAATGCAGCGGTAGCCATCAAGCCTGCCGCTGCATATACGTATAAATCACCCTTATAGTAGCAATTCAGAATTATCACCCAGCGATGCGAAATTTGTAAACTTTCCAATCACCTCGCTGATTCGCTGCGCAACACTGCTGTCCGGAGCAAAGTTAAGTATTAATATCACTACCAATAACAGAACTAGCAAGATTGCCACGATAACCGCAATTACCGTTAGAACTCCGCCTTTGCGCGACTCTTCATCGTCATCGTCGACTACAGACGGTGCTACACTGCTTGCCTTACTTGCCGTATTAACTGCAGCCTGAGCTGGCGAACTAACTAGAGTTGTCGCAGCAGTAATAGGTTCAGTAACATTAGCGCTATTACTGAGTTCTGATCCTGCATCCTTCTTTGCTGCTTCAAGCTTAGCTGACTCAGCCTTAACTGCAGCTTCGACTGTCTCATGATGGGCTTCAACTGGAGTTTCCTCAGCCTCTTCCTCATCCTGATAATCAGCTAGCACATCCTCCATAAGCGTATAGTCGGCACTGCCATCCTGCAGTTTCTTATACTCCTCATCAAGAAGCTGCTGGAACTCTTCATTCTTACGATAGAGAGTATAGAACTTGTCTATCTTACGAGTTGCCTCCATCCCTGCATCATCAACATCTGTACCAAAGAGATCCTTCTGTAGATCATCAATCGACATAACCTCTTCTTGATTTAGATCCTCATTATTCTCTTCCACAGCTGAAGTGTTAGCATCTGCCACATCTTCTGCAGAGAAAAGCATATCAGCCTCTTCATCTGGTTCATCATCAATTGTATCGAATCCTAAAGCAGCCAACTCTGCCTCTAAGCTAGTTAAATCAGAGCGAGCCCCTGTCTCTGTATCATTTGCTTCAGTCTCCGCCTCAGCCTTCGCCTGTACAGGCTCCTGCACTAGTTCTTCGGCCGAAACAACTTCTCTTGCTGGCAGCTCAACTGTTTCTGAAGTGTCTTTACCGAGAAGTTCTGCTAGACGCTTCTGTAGGTTTGCAATTTCACTTTCTATAGCCTTTGCAGCTGCTAGCTCAGCATCCTCAGCCTTTTCAGCAGGTGCTGAAGCTACCTCTACGGTTTCTGATGCTGCATTTACGGGCTCTGCCAGTGATGGTTTTGAAGCTATTTCTGCAGTTGGTTCTGAAACTGGCTCCGCAGCAATTTCTGTAGCTACTGGCTCCTCTGGCTCTTTTGGTTCAGTCGAAGTTTCCGAAACTGCTGGAACTACTTCTGTAGCTGCTTCATCACTAGTCTCATGCGAATCAACTACCTCATCAGTCTCTAATGCCGCCGGCTTATCAGCCTTTTCTGTCTCTTCATCCATATATAGCTCAGAGTAGTTGACAGGCTCCTCATAAGGAACATCTATGTCATCATCACCGAATGCGAAATCATCTGCTTCTTCTGTAGATTCAGTTCCAGGTTCAAGTTCGTAGTCCGTCTCTGGCTCTTTGTTATCATCTGTAAGCTCATCGTACGAGAATGTCTCTGGCTCATCATCGTCATCCTCATCATCGAGATCAAACTCCTCAGCTTCAGCGCGCTCCTGTGCACGCGAAACCCTGCTTGGCTTCACGTAGTCAAGATACTGGCTTACAGTCTCCTCATCTTCATCTGTATCTTCAATATCAATATCAAAGTTGAATAAATCATCGTCTGATTTGTCTGCATGAACATCTTCTTTATCAGCGTCTCATGGTTACCGATAAATGCAGAAAGCTCTGTCTCAAATTCATCTTCTGGAAGCTTAAACTCGTCCCTAGTGTCAGCTGCGGACACATGAACCATATCATCAACGAAGTTATGTGGTGGCTCTGCTTGGAACACTTCCTCGTGCGACTTGCGGCGAGCACTTAGATACTCATCAAAATCCGCAGAAGCTGCGTCTAGTCTATGCGAAACTTCTTTTTCATCCATCTCGCTTGCCTGCTTCTCCAGTTCAGCGACGATGTCATCCTTAAGTTCTGTGTATCCCTGAGTATGCTCCCTTTCTTCGTTAGGAAGAATGGACCCACTAAAATCTGAGTCAGCCGAAACGGATGCTTCTTCAGCTTCCTTCGCAGCCTTCTCTCGCTCTTCTTTTTCCTGCTTCATGACCTCTATGAAGTTCATAGTGCGTCCGTGACCAGATGCCGGAACAGCTGCGGAATCACGCTTTAGAATTTCCTCGATGGAATCAGGCTCCTCAGCCTTATGTGCAGGCTCAGCAGTCTTGTGTCTATCCCAATCATTATTAACCGAACTGAACGACTGTGTAACAGCTTCAGCCTCTTCGTCGTCAATCCCAGTTGTCTCCCAAGGAGATCTGATTTTCTTAGTAGGTTTCTTATGGCTCTCTTCAATTACAGAGCTCCAATCGAAAGAAACCGAGCTTGTTTTCTTCTTAGGCTCCTTAATCTCTAGATCCTCAGAACCGAAATTAAAGTCGAACTTCGTAGAAGATTCTCTCTTGTCCATCATATTTCCTTCTCTATTCGACGAACTAAACGCTGTATGTTCGTGTACTGACGGTTCTGCATCAAGGCTCAATCTTGCACCACATACACTGCAAAACTTAGCGCCTTCTGCTACTTCGTTGCCACAATTGCTACAGAACATTGTTACCTCCCAAATCCACTTAAATCACTAGAGCGAGGAACTCGCTTTTGTGCTGGTTGTCAATCTTCTATAAAGATTCATTGGAAATTATACAACAAGGATAAGTTAATAGCAAGATTTCGCTTGCAATTAGTGGAATTCGCGCAACAAATACATAATTTTATACAAAATTATTGTAATTATGTGCTATCATTTCCACCTTTTTTGTGATAACATTATCCGTCAAGAGGCACGCGCAATATCAATAGATAGGAATTAGTCCCACCCGTATTCTTATTTATTGTGGAAATGTTACATTTCCTGCACCTGTTTTAAATCGCGCTGCTTCTTTTTTTATTGTATCATGATTGATTTTTGCTAAGGTTTAGTTATTGTGGTGAATTGAAATGTTTTTTTAACGTATTTTATAAATACATTTGTGTATGGACGATAAGATATGAGCACATGAAATTGCTTATGCAAATCACACGCACTATCTGAATGTATGCGCAACTAAACGCTTAAATTTAATTCGAATTTAATTCGATTTTTTTCAAACTTTTTCTTGACTGCCTTATAAATCAATGCTAGACTATATAAGCTGTTAAGCAAACAACTAAATATGTGTGATTAGCTCAGCTGGCAGAGCACCTGACTCTTAATCAGGGTGTCCAGGGTTCGAACCCCTCGATCGCATCTCAAAAAGCGCAACTCGATAGGGTTGCGCTTTTATTTTACATAGTCATATTTTTGATAGCATTTAATTTTCTCATTTTAAAATCCCTTTTTTAGTATTTTCTAAAAAAGGGATTTTGTATGATTATTTTAGAAAGATCCACTAAATCTTCCCTACTTCAAATCCTCCAGCTTATTATCCTGGCGTTTTATCTTGCGCGTAGTCGTCCTCACGAAATCTTCTTTTGCGGACGTAGACCTCGCGGATTCGCTTGAACGGAGCGAGCCCCATGTTGAGCTCCGTGACAACACCTTTTATGAGTGTTTCAAGCTCATCGTCTGGCGGAACACTGCCGAGTTCATCCTTTATCTCGTCTTTATCTGGAAGAATCTGTACTGCAACTACATCCTCTGATTCGCCTGATGCGAATACCATAGAATCAGATATGTACGGATGTCTGTTGATATAGTCCTCAATTTCCTCAGGATAGATGTTCTCTCCAGCATTCGTTACGATTACATTCTTAGCGCGACCAGTCAGAAACAGCCAGCCATCCTCATCGAAGTATCCGATATCGCCAGTTCTGAGCCAGCCATCCGCAAGCACTTCCTCAGTTGCCTCGGGAAGGTTATAGTAGCCGAGCATAACATTTGGACCTTTAAATAATATCTCTCCAATACCATTTTCATCCGGGTTAATGATACGCACTGTTCCAGTCTCCACTGGCACTCCTACAGATCCAGATTTATCATACCTCGTCTTAGAAGCGCTCTGAGGTGTGCCTGTAATTAGCGGTGTGCATTCGGTCATTCCATACCCCTGAAGCACCATAATCCCAAAGTCTTCAAAGTCCCTACAAATATCTGGCGCCAGCGCAGCAGCTCCTGTGATTACGAGCCTGAGCTTGCCGCCGAGTTCATTTATAATCTGTTTAAAAAGAGTTCTGCTCACATTTACGCCGAACTTTCGCGCGCTGCGGCTAGCCTTCAGAGCTCTCCTGAACGTCTTTTCCTTTCCCGACTTCTTAATGGTTTTCATGATTCGACCGTGAATCATCTCGAGAACCCTCGGTACAACTATAACAACCGTATTCTCAGCTTCGTGCATATTTTTGACTATATATTTCATGCCCTCGCAAAACGCCGTGCTTGCCCCGCGATATAGCACGAGCAACATTCCGAGCGTGCATTCGTAAGTGTGGTGAATCGGCAGTATTGAAAGTGTCTTGTCCCACGGATGGATGTTCGCCACGCGGCACACATCCATGATATTTACCGTGATATTGCGATGAGTTAGCATAACGCCCTTAGGAGTACCTGTAGTCCCTGAAGTGAAGAGAATTACTGCCATTTCGTCGGGATCTATTTCAGCATCTGCAAAAGAAGTATCTCCTCCTTCAAGCTTATCCTCGCCCTTGATTAGCAGCTCTCTCCATAGGTGAACCTTCCTACCAGCCCTTTCAAATTCAGTCACATCCTTAAGTAGCGGCTTTGGCTCATCCTCGAGCGATACTCTATCGCCGTAAATTCTGTGATTATAAGATCTGTGATTGTTATGATATTAGAGAGCTTAGGGGCACATTCAGATGAACAGATGACCGTATGGCAGTTTGAAGCATCGAGGAGGTTCTTTATCTCTTCTCCACCGAGCTCTTTGTCGATTGGAACCACAACAAGTCCTGCATTCATAACCGCAAGATAGGAGGCAATCCACTCATAGCTCCCCTCGCCGATGATTGCAACGCGTCGCTCATCATCTACTAGCTCAAGCAGCATAGTACCAATGGCTTCGACATCATGACCTAGAACCTCGTAAGATACAGGGATGTATTCTCCGCCACGTTTTTCTTTGACCCAAAAAGCAGGCCTCTCACTGTACTTCTCAATGCTTCCAGCAAGAAGATCCTTGAGCGTCGTAATCTCTCGAATGTCCTTGTACCAGTAACGCCCACAATCCGAGCCTTTCTTTTCGATAAACGAGTTAGCCCCAAATGGGTTAGCTATATCCTCACTATTAATCGTGCTTCTCATATCATTCATAGCATGCTCTCCACACAAAATTACATTTAGTTAACATTAATCATACCATATATTCGATTTTAAATTAAGCAAATCGTCATGCTGCACAGCACATACTAGGCGCGAGGCATTCCCTTTTGCCTGGTAATCCGCGTAGCAATATGTTTGATTTTATATAATCACCGTGTCGCAATTTTCACATAGCCTTTAGATTTTTCATTTATTTATTTGGTACAATAGGCAACATAAGTTATTCTGAACGTAAGGAGACAGTATGAATTACGCAAAGATTAGATCGATAGCGCACCTCGTGTCTCTCGTATGTCTACTACTCATCTTCGTAGTATCTACGAGCAAGTACGTCGCTGCTGCTACTCAGTCCGATTCAGCTCGTACAGGCATCCCCGCAAAGATAACTGCTCAGCACAAGCAGGAATCCGACATTCCAGACTGCACTGAGATTGAAGTTGCTGTTGATGCAGCTGATTTGTCTGTCCCAACTATGACAGATTCAGCAGCTGACACTGTTGCTACTCATGCAACTACCACTTCTTATTCAGCTCCTTTAGTTTCAACTGGAACTAATACGATAAAGGCAGTCGAGGATGAGAAGGCAAAGAAGAAAGCTGAAGAGGAAGCAAAGAACAGCGAGTCGAGTCGCACAGCTACTTCCATAAAATACACTTATTCTGGAAGTGTACTCTCTAAGTCCAAGGGAACCAACAACGGTCCTTCCGGCAAGGAGACCTACTACAACCTCAACATGTCGAGAGTTGTATCAGCTATGGGTAGGTTTGGATATTCGTCATCTGACTACTGGGTTAGAGCTGACGGAGTTAAGATGCTAGGTAACTACGTAATGGTTGCAGCTAGCTACAAGACTCACCCTAAGGGTTCTTTAGTCCCAACATCTCTTGGAACTGGAATCGTATGCGATACAGGTGGCTTTGCAACGAGCAACCCAACGCAGATAGACATAGCGACAAATTGGTAAGATTTTAAGGTTTTCATAATAGATGCTTGTCCTGGCAAAAGGATCCCTATAATCCCCGCGCTACACGAACATCGAAGTGAGAGCCTCGGTCCGTCGGTGCACGGACTAATATATTTGCGATGATACGAATTAAGAGAAGCAAGCAATGCGCTGGCTTCTCTTTTGTTGATTCTCACTTATATTTCTGCAGCTAAGCTAAAATATTTCTAGCAGCTCCTCACGATTAGTTATAAGATAAAGATAGTTATTTGCAAATTACGAGGTACTAACATGGAGAGATATACTTTTTCTGCATCAACTGCTAAATCAGACATTTATGTAGGGCTTCTTTTCCCTGCTCTAATAATGCTGCCCATCCTAGCGATACAACTGATTCTGTTCTACCTTAAACTCAGTGATGTGACTAGGTCCCATCCAAATATTTTCATCTTATTGGTTTTTGCCTGTGTTAATTTCAGCTTTTATATCGCTAAAAAATTTCAATCGAGATTTGTCAAAGACTATACCGTCACAATTGACGGAAGCGAAGTTACCATTCTGTGTGATGATATTGAGATTCTCTCGGGCACTGTGGTTTCTTGCAAATTCAAGGGCTCGGGTTCTAAATTTTTCGCTAAAGCTGCCTCATTAGATATCTTCACTGACTACGAAGATATAAAACTTCGCGCCAGAGCCAGGGAAGGGGGGAGTTTACTATCCCCTAACTGGAACCCTTTTGCAACAGGCAGTATATCTGATGTGGATGTGCTCCTGTCACTGGGCAGGAGGATTGAGAATGTGCTGGAAGCTGAATGAATTTGGCGCCAACTAAAGAATAACAGAAAGCTCGAATACGAGCTTTCTGAAAATCGTCTACTGACTTTGCTCTGCTAAACGCTCCTGTTCCGCCTTCTTGTCCATCTTATACTGCTTACGGAATTCCTCTACTGAACTAGGTAGTTTCTTTATATCAGGTTTATTATACAGGAGGTAATAATATACATCTTTTCTATATGATTTCTTGTCTTCTGTTGGCGCTCCTAGCATGTATTGTCCATTTTTGAGCTTACATACTATATCACCCACTGCACGAAAATCCTTCTCATAGTTTTTTTCTTTATAAAAAGAGATTACACCTCTATCTACTGAAGCTGAATCTTTAAATACAACTCTAGCCCCATTAGTGGGTTTCATTAAGTAGTTCCCATTTTCCATTTTATACTTGCCAAAGAAATAGATTATATTTTGCGCATAGCCAGCCCCATCATCTCCATAATCCTCTTGACTACGCCTGCTATCGTCATACATCAAAATATATGTCCCATCTTCTTTAAATTCAACATAATACCTTGATTGATCAGACTCTGGATACTCAAGTCCTGAACCTCCAATATATACTTTGTTTTTTTTAATCTCTGTAATTGGTTTAGGTTTTAAAAATGTTAGTTTCAGAACTACTGAAACTATAATCACAAAAACTATTAGACAAATTGCAATAACAACTATCTTTTTTTACATTAATTGCTTCTTTCATGACTTGTCTTCTTTCTAAAAATTATCTCAGCGATTTTTTTATATCTTCGTTATACTTATACATATCCCTTTTCTCTGGTGCAATATTTTTTTATTTTTCATTTAATACACCACTCTTATCTTTTACATACAATTCACTATCTCTAAATCTAGGTTCATATTTAGGTTGTGCTGGTTTTACATCGAACATCTGGTGATAATCATCATTTGCAGTTGCATAATTAAAGTTGGAGCAGTTAACCACGGCATCTTGTGTAGCGTCTTTATCTAAAAGAGTAAGAAATTTACCATCCCCATTGATTATAAACTCTGAACGAAATCTGGCATTGGTCGCAACCTTGAGATTTACTCCTCTATTTGCTGTACTGTAGTAGTCTGGGTATATATTCGTTGTTATTGATAAACACGTCTAACTTTTGCTCTATAAGAATTAACTTCACTAAGATTATCTATAGTCTCTCTACATTGGGCTTTGATTTCGGATGGGTCTAAATAAAATGCGATTTAAAGTGTCACTTAGTATATCATTACTTAATGCGAAAACAGAAAGCTCGAATACGAGCTTTCTGAAAATTGTCTACTGACTTTGCTCTGCTTAACGCGCCTGCTCCGCTAGGCGCTCCTGCTCCGCCTTCTTATCCATCTTGAACTGCTTGCGGAATTCTTCTGGGCTGCTTGGAAGTTTTTTTATGTCGGATTTGTTGTATATGTAATAGTACCATTTCTTATCTATGGCTTTTTTGTCCATAGACGTTCTTGATAATATATAGTTCCCTTTATCATTTGTAAATACTCTTTCTGTCATGACTTCGTATTGACTGAATGTTCTAGTATAGTAATAATTAATTTCATTCGAGTTAACCGCACCCACATCCTTAAATTCAACATATGCAGATTTAGCCTTAGATAGGATATATCTGTTATTTCTATCAATTACATATTTGCCATAAATAATCTTTATATGCGGATGACTCCCGTCACCATCCTGATCATAATCATCAATAGTTCCTCTACTACAATCATCCATTAATATAAATGTTTTTATTTTTTTAAATTCTATATAGAATCTTTGTTGATGGTTTTGTGGATATCTGCCATAGAAACCACATAAATACACATGATTATTTCTTATTTCCTTAATATAATCTGGTTTTAAAACATGCATTTCTTATAATAACAAGCATTATCAGTACTATAATAATTGCGATAGAGCAAAGACCCATTTTTTTACATTTACTACTCATGATAGAACTCTTCCTTAAATTTTTTTCTGAAATTTATTAACATTATTTTCATATTGATTCATATTAGATAATTTAGGTGCAGCAAATATTTTTTTCTTTTTCCTGTGTTTTGTATCAATTATTCTGTTGCCATATTTATCATGAATGTATCTAGCTTCTTCTCTAAATTGATGTTCATAATTGTAATTCTCACCAGCAGGGTTCACATCTAGGACTTGATGTATATAATCATTTTGCCTTGCATAGTTAAGCTAGAACAGTTTACTTTTGCATCCTGAGTAGCATCTTTGTCTAAAAGGGTTAGGAATTTACCATCCCCATTAATTATAAACTCTGAGCGAAATCTCGCATTGGTAACAACCTTGAGGTTTATTCCGCCATTTGCATAACTGTGTCCATCAGGGTAATAAGTATTACTTCCATATTCGTCTTTATAATGCTTAAGGTGAAGTCTTGTAGACTCCTCCGCTGTCCAGTTCCAGATTTTCTCTTTTACTATATAGTTTATCAGCTTTTCTTCGTCTGTTCGACCTTTGTAGTTGTCCACTATGTATTCGGCCTGCTGGTAGGATATTACGTACCTAAAGAGATGTAGCTGCTTTCCATGCACACCACATGTTGTCATATACTTTGGTTACGACCAAAGGAAAACAGAAAGCTCGAATACGAGCTTTCTGAAAATTGTCTACTGACTTTGCTCTGCTAAACGCTTCTGCTCCGCTAGGCGCTCCTGTTCAGCTTTCTTGTCCATCTTGAACTGTTTGCGGAATTCCTCCGGGCTGCTTGGGAGCTTTTTAATATCGGATTTGTTGTAAAGAATGCAAAAATAACGATGTCTGTCATATGATCCATTATTTTTATCCATATACCCTAGGACATAGTATCCATTTTTTGTTAAAATAACACTTTTTTCTGCAACTCTACCTTGGCTCTTTGCAATACGCTTATCACTTTCGAATACTCCTCGGCTATAATAACTAATCTTTTTCTTTTTTTAACAGCATCTGTATCGAAAAAAATTTTTATACCCGCACTATCCGTTGTAGTTAATATATAATTACCTTTTTTTACTTCATATATGCCAAAATATACTTCTATGCTCGGAGACCCACTGGTTCCATCTTCATAATAATCGTCCTCATTCCCCCTGCTATCATCTTGCATTGCAACAAAAAGTACCATCCTCTTTGAATTCGATATAAAATCTCGGATCGTTTTTCATTAGGATATTTTTTTCAAAAACCTCCAATATATATTTTTGTTAGTCTTAACTCTATCGATATATTGAGGATCTATAATTAATACTTTTGATGCTACTGCAAAACAACCAGTTATAATTATCATTGCAACAGCGAACTTTACTTTTCCTCTGTTGTTTATTTTTTCCATGATAACACCTCATTATTAAATGCTTTTTTACGCATTTCCCAAGCTTTCTCATCTTCTGTGTTAATGTGTTTTGGTGATATGAACTCTTTTCCTTTGATTATATCGCCATTATTATCTCTCACCAAATATGCATCATTCCGAAACTTTGGCTCATAATTATATTTTGGTTTTGCAGGATTAACATCCAAAACGGTGTGGATGTAATCATTACGACGTGCATAATTGAAGCTAGAACAGTTTACCTTGGCATCCTGAGTAGCATGCTCGTCCAAAAGAGTGAGAAATTTACCATCCCCATTAATTATAAACTCTGAACGAAATCTGGCATTGGTCACAACTTTAAGGTTTACTCCTCCATTTGCATAGCTGTGTCCATCTGGATACTGCTCACCCTTGTTATATGACTTAAGATGCAGCCTTGTAGACTCCTCTGCTGTCCAGTTCCAGATTTTCTCTTTGACTATATAGTTTATCAGCTTTTCTTCGTCTGTTCGCCCTTTGTAGTTGTCCACGATGTATTTAGCTTGCTGGTAGGATATTACGTACCTGAACAAGTGTAGCTGTTTCCATGCATACCACATGTTGTCATATACTTTGGTTACGACCAAAGGAAAACAGAAAGCTCGAATATGAGCTTTCTGAAAATACATCCCGACAAACGGGCTATCTATTCTGCTCCGCTATGCGCTCCTGTTCTGCCTTCTTGTCCATCTTGAACTGTTTGCGGAATTCCTCTACAGAACTAGGAAGTTTCTTTATGTCGGATTTATCATAAATCTCAAAGTAAAGGCCATTATTACTTATAGTGACTCCATCTTTACTTGGATTTCCAATAACATAATTACCTTTTTTGTTTTTAGCTGCAACCTGTCCTATAATCTCTTTATTGTTCTCAAGATTAGAATATCCATAGGCATCAATTAAGCCTTTTCTTGCATCTGTTGGATTTTTGAATCCTACACTAGCACTTTTAATCGGTGTAAGTTTATATAATCCTTCTTTTTCGTCATATCTACCAAAATATATATCTATATGTGGTTTTCTCCCATCACCATCTTCATTATAATCTTCATACGTTCCTCTGCTATCGTCATATACAAATACATATTTGTTTTTTTCTTTGAATTCAATGTAGCATCTTGGTTGATATTTTTGTGGGATATTCAGTAAACAATCCGCCAATATATACTCTATTAATTTGTATTTGATTAATTACCGAAGGCTTTAAAACAAGGTATTGTACTGTTACAATAGCAGTACATGCCAATGTGGCTATAATCGCTAATCTAATTTTTTTGACTTACTTGTTTTTTTCGCATCTTTAAACCTCTCTATAAACTGCTTTCTATGCTTCTTCACCAATTCCTTTGTTTCTTGATTTAACTCACTAGGAGATTCGTATAATACTTTATTTCCTTTTTTTGGTCTTTTTATTTTTTTCTCCATTACACATTACTACTTTGGATTCATCTCGAAATTTAGGCTCATTATTTGATGTTGGGTATACGTCAAGGACTTTATGCACAAAAATCATTTCTCCGTGCATAGTTAAAAGCTAGAACAGTTTGCTTTTTGCATCCCTGAGTAGCATCTTTATCTAAAAAGAGCGAGAAATTTGCCATCTCCAATAATTATAAACTCTGAACGGAATCTAGTATTGGTCACGACTTTTAGGTTTACTCCTCCATTTGCATTGCTGTGACCATTTGGATAAATAATTGTATTTTTGGGAGTTAGTATAAAGCTTCTGATGAAGTCTTGCAGATTCATCTGCTGTCCAGTTCCAGATTTTTTCTTTGACTATATAGTTTATCAGCTTTTTCTTCGTCTGTTCGCCCTTTGTAGTTATCCACTATGTATTTAGCCTGCTGATAGGATATTACGTACCTGAACAGATGAAGCTGCTTTCCTAAGTCACCTTTCATGCCGTTTGGATAGTATGCTTTTTTTCTACTGTACCTGCTAGACTACCCCAGAATTTATCATCGGGCTTCATCTTTTTTGTTTATCTTGTCCGCTACTGCTCTTAGTTGGTCTGCTGATGATTTTTTTCATCCAGTTTGTCCATACCGGTAATTTTTCATCAGTGCAGATAGTTTCTTCTTGCTTTCGGACGCGGATATTCTATCTGCCTTCCATGCATACCACATGTTATCAAATACTTTAGTTCCGACTATTTGTGTATCGCTATAGCAGGATGATACGATTTCAGACATATTGGAAGATTGACCTTTTCTCCCAAGCATCTCTTTGAAGTACTTGCCAAATTCTTTAATGCTCTCTATATACCAGCCCTGTTTTTTTCTAACAGTAGCACCTTAGCTGTAACATCCTCTTGGTACTTTTTCCCATGTTTTATCATCTATTGACTTAGGTCTCTTAATGCCGAACATGTTAATAACATCCAGCTCCTTTGTCTCTTCCTTTAGCTTTGCTCTCCATGAAGCATCTAGGTTTGGATGAAATGCGCCCGCTTTAAATGACTTACCGAGATCTGATAGTGCTGCGTTTATCTGTTCTGCTGTGCTATCTCCGGTGCTGAATAGGTCCTTTGTAGAATTCTCTATATCGTAATCCCTTATTTGAAAACAGAAAGCTCAAATATGAGCTTTCTGAAAACCCTATCATAACAAATATGCTATCTATTCTGCTCCGCTATGCGCTCCTGTTCCGCCTTCTTATCCATCTTGAACTGCTTGCGGAATTCTTCTATAGAGATGGGCAATTTTTTTATGTCAGATTTGTTGAAAAGGAGATAATAATAGTCATTTTTTTATCATAATAATTGCCACTATTATCCCTGATATCCCAATATATATTCCCTTTTTTTCCTGTTCTAAAGATAATCCTTTCTGCATTATGTCCATACTGATTTAATACATATTTTTTTCTATTTCAAATATTCCACGACCATAGTAGTTAATTTTTTTCTTTGCAACAGCCATTGTGTTTTTTTAAATGACACCCCTGCACTATCTGTCGTTTTTTTAATATGTAGTTGCCATTCTTTATTTCATATTCACCAAAAATATATATCTAGTCTTGGTTTACTTCCATCGCCATCCTCATCATAATTTTTCCTCATTTCTTCTGGTGTCATCATACATTAATATAAATGTTTTATTATCTTTGAACTCAATATAGTACCTTGATTGGTCATTATCTGGATATTCACTTCTAGAACCGCCTATATACACAGTGTTAGTCTTAATTTCAGTAATTGGTTTAGGTTTAAAAAAACGTTATTTTTCATTATAATAGCTATAATTATTGTAATTAAAGAACAAGCAATAAGAACAATAATTGCTTTCTTATTACTAAAAATATTCTTCATAGCTTTACCCTCTTTCTGAAATATTCCTGACGCACATTTATATCATCTTTATATTGTGACATATCTTTAATCGCTGGCGGTTCAAATTTCAACTCATAACCATCCGAACTATATACTCTACAACCATTTTTATCATATACATATAGAGACTCACACCTAAACATTGGTTCATATTTATATTATTCACCAGCAGGATTCACATCCAAGACTTGATGTATATAATCATTTTGCCTTGCATAATTGAAGCTAGAGCAGTTTACTTTTGCATCCTGAGTTGCATCTTTGTCTAAAAGGGTTAGGAATTTACCATCCCCATTAATTATAAACTCTGAGCGGAATCTGGCATTGGTCACAACCTTAAGGTTTATTCCCCCATTTGTTGTACTGTGACCATCTGGATAAATATATGTATCCGTCTGTTGATTATAAAAATACTTCAGGTGTAGCCTTGCTGACTCCTCCGCCGTCCAGTTCCAGATTTTCTCTTTGACTATATAGTTTATCAGCTTTTCTTCGTCTGTTCGCCCCTTGTAGTTATCCACTACGTATTTAGCCTGCTGGTAGGATATTACGTACCTGAGCAGGTGTAGCTGCTTTCCATGCATACCACATGTTATCAAATGCTTTGGTTACGACCAAAGGAAAACAGAAAGCTCGAATACAAGCTTTCTGAAAATTGTCTACTGACTTTGCTTTGCTAAACGCTCCTGCTCCGCTAGTCGCTCCTGTTCCGCCTTCTTATCCATCTTGAACTGCTTGCGGAATTCCTCTGGGCTACTAGGTAGCTTTTTTATGTCGGATTTGTTGTACATGAGATAGTAATTTCTATTTTTTTTAAATGACTTTTTATCCGCTGTTGGATTTCCTAAAATATATTGTCCCTTTTTCGTCTTATATAAAATCATTCCGACAATCGTGGGATTATTCTCATAATTTTCTTCTTTATAAAAATTAATTAACCCCTTTATCTACAGAGGCAGCATCTTTAAATCTAACTATCGCAACATTAGTTGGTTTTATCAGGTAATTTCCATTTTCTAACTTATACCTACCAAAGTAGCACTCTATAACTGGCTCATTTATACTTCCATCCTCCCAATAACCATCTTGATTACGCCTGCTGTCATCATAAATCTTTACAAAGGTTCCATCATCTTTAAATTCAATATAGAATCTAGGATCGTCATCATTAGGGTACTCTTTATAATATCCACTTATATATACTATATTTCTCTTAATCTCCGTAATCGGCTTAGGCTTCAATGCTTGTATATAAATTACAATTGATATTGTAACAATTATTAAGATGCCTACGATTACGATTGCAAGTTTTCTATAATTATTATTTATCTTCATAACTTTACTTTCTTACTAAAATCTGCCTTGCGCTTTTCCCATAATATTTTAGTTTCATAATCTAGTTTTTTAGGTGCTGTAAATTTATTTGATTCATCAACTTTACCGCCTTCTGCCCCAACATACAGTTCACTTTCTCTAAATTTGGGTTCATATTTAGGTTGCACTGGTTTTACATCGAACATCTGGTGATAATCATCATTTGCAGTTGCATAATTAAAGCTGGAGCAGTTAACCACGGCATCTTGTGTAGCGTCTTTATCTAAAAGAGTGAGAAATTTACCATCACCATTGATTATAAACTCTGAACGGAATCTAGTATTGGTCACGACTTTGAGGTTTACTCCTCCATTTGTATAGCTGTGTCCTTCAGGAAAAATATCAGTATCATTCTCTTTATCATAATAGTATTTCAAATGTAGCCTTGCTGACTCATCTACTGACCAATCAACTTTGTGTTCCCTTATATATCTTGCCAGCTTTTCTTCATCCGTGCCTTCTGCATACAAGTTTGATATATATTCAGCCTGCTGATAAGAAATTACATATCTGAATAGGTGTACTTGTTTTCCTAATTTTCCTTTTAGTGCATTTTTGATGTGTATTCTCTTTTCTATATTTGCCAGTGCTGTAGGATTTCCTTCAGGAGTAGGCAGGAATGCCGTTCTTACTGTGCTCGAAAGGCTTCCCCAGAACTTATCATCAGGTTCAAGATTAGGATCAATTTTATTTGCAATACGCCTTAATTCTTCTGCTGATGAATTCTCATCAATACCGTCCATACCTGTAACTTTCATCAGCATCTTGAGCTTCTTCTTGCTTTCTGATGCAGATAATCCTTCTGCTTTCCATGCATACCACATCTTCTTAAAGACTTCACTACCAACTAGTTGAGTTTGTTTATTACACTTATCTATCTCTACAAGCACATTACCGGCTGGAATCTTTCCTGCTATATTCTTGTTAATATATCTGGCGTAAGCCTTTATACCATCGACTGCCCAGCCCTGTTTTTCTAGTAGAAGTACATTTGTCGTTACCTCACCCTGATATTTTTCCCATGTTTCCTCATTTATGGATATTGGTCTCTTTATACCATAGAGCACTATAACATCCAGCTCCTTTGCCTCTTCCTTTAGCTTTGCTCTCCATGAGGCTTCTAGGTTTGGATGAAATGCGCCCGCACTAAATGACTTGCCGAGATCTGATAGTGCTGCGTTTATCTGCTCTGCTGTGCTATCTCCAATACTAAATGGATTCTTTGCGGTCTTTTCTATATCATCATTCTTTAATAAGAAATTAGAAAGCTCGAACACGAGCTTTCTGAAAATCTATCATACCATCATGATAAATATACTATCTACTCTGCTCCGCTAGGCGCTCCTGTTCCGCCTTCTTGTCCATTTTTGAACTGTTTGCGGAATTCCTCTACAGAACTAGGAAGTTTCTTTTATGTCGGATTTATTGTATAACATAAAGTAAATTCTATTATTATCAAACGATATACCATTCTTATTAATGTAACCTAATTTATAATGTCCTTCACTTGTAGGAACTATTGTCATCCATGTTTCATATGCATTATTTTTTTATTTTTTTGCAGAATAATAGGAGTTTATTCTATTATTCTTAACAGCAATAGTGTCTTTGAAACCTACATACGCACCTTCTGTTGGTCTAACTATGTAGTTATCATTTTTTTATTTCATATTTACCAAAAATATATATCTTTAACGGGTCTGCTCCCATCTCCATCTTCATCATAATCTTCCTCATTTCTTCTAGTGTCATCATGCATCAATATAAATGTTTTTATCGTCTTTAAACTCAATATAGAATCTTGACTGGTCATCATCTGGATATTCTGTTCCTCGATCCACATATATACACCGTATTCATCTTAATCTCTTTAACAGGCTGTGGATCCACAATCAGTTTCTTTTATCGCAATAATTGATACTACCAGTATGATTAATATTATAAATATCTTAATCTTTGACCTTATTGTTTTATACATGTGAATACCTCTATTTTTGAACTTCATCTGTCTCTTCCTTACACTATCTTTTATATTCCCACATATCTTTTACGCTCTGGTGCTTCATATTTCTTAAATTCGTTTTTTTATTGTTTTTTTAACTCTATTTCCAGCCCTCATCATGAATGTATCTAGCTTCTTCTCTAAATTTAGGCTCATAATTGTATTTCTCACCTGCAGGGTCTACATCAAGCACCGTATGCACTTCGTTATTGCAACGTGCATAATTGAAACTTGAGCAGTTTACTTTTTGCATCCCTGAGTAGCATCTTTGTCCAAGAGTGTAAGGAATTTACCATCACCATTAATTATAAACTCTGAATGGAATTTACCATTAGTAACGACTTTGATATTCACTCCTCCATTTGCATAGCTATGTCCATCTGGGAATATCTCTCCATTGTTATATGACTTAAGATGAAGTCTCACAGATTCATCCACTGTCCAATCATCATGTCCACTTTCTTTCAGATACCTTATTAACTTCTCTTCATCTGTCCCATCAGTATATTTATTTCTTATGTATTCAGCCTGCTGATAGGATATTACATATCTGAATAAATGTACCCGTTTTTCCAAGCGTTCCTGTCATCTCATTTTTGTGAATATATGCCTTTAACAGCCTTATCAACTTCAAATGCAACTCCATTAAAAATTTGTTTTAGGTGGTGAGTAATATGCTGTTTCTACGGTACCTGCTAGACTACGCCAGAATTTATCGTCAGGGCTCAAGATTAGGATCAATTTTATTTGCAATACGCCTTAATTCTTCTGCTGATGAATTCTCATCAATACCGTCCATGCCAGTTACTTTCATAAGCATCTTAAGCTTCTTCTTACTTTCGGATGCAGATAATCCTTCTGCTTTCCACGCATACCACATCTTTTTAAAGACTTCACTACCAACTAATTGAGTTTGCTTATTGCACTTATCTATCTCTACAAGCACATTACCGGCTGGAATCTTTCCTGCTATATTCTTGTTAATATATCTGGCGTAAGCCTTTATACCATCGACTGCCCAGCCCTGTTTTTCTAGTAGAAGTACATTTGTCGTTACCTCACCCTGATATTTTTCCCATGTTTCATCATCTATGGATATAGGTCTCTTTATACCGTAGAGCACTATAACATCCAGCTCCTTTGACTCTTCCTTTAGCTTTGCTCGCCATGAAGCTGCAAGGTTTGGATGAAATGCGCCCGCTCTAAATGACTTACCGAGATCCGACAGAGCCGCGTTTATCTGCTCTGCTGTGCTATCTCCGGTGCTGAATAGGTCCTTTGTGGCATTCTCTATATCGTAGTATGCCTGCTCTTGTTCTTCCCAGATTTCAAGCATCCTGCGGTGGTTATCTGCTAGGTGATCGTATAGCGACGCTCTTGTGCTTTGATTTTCTGCATAGACTGCGATTGCAGCGTATGTAACCGAATTTTCTCGGCAGCGTTTTGCCCTATCCTCATATGCACGAATTCTACCTCTTGCATACTCTTGTCCTTTGAGGATTTTGTCACCATCTAGAACTTTATCACCAACACTGCTCATGAGGGTTTTGTATTCGCCTATATTGTATTTAATAAGCGACCTAATACTTTGTAGCACTGTCTTGTAGTCTGCAATCTGCTGCTTTAGGGCATCGAAGGCTTTGCTCTCAAGCTCATTACTATTTATAAATTCATCTAGTTTATGCTCTACATTTATGGTCTTTGACGATACCTCGTTCAGATTATCTATGGACTCTCTACACTGAGCTTTGATTTCTGCTGGGTCTAAATAAAAACTTGCACTCACACTATTACTTCCTTTCGTTGGATTTCTGCTTTCCCAATCTTCTAGGGATGCTGAATTTAAAAATTTTAGCACCTGTCTTCTAGAGGTTTTCGAATTATCTGTTATCCTGCTTTTCTGCTTCTTTCACAATTATAAGCTGCTGATATAGCCTATCTTCTTCATCGAACAATCTTACGTGATGACGTTGCACTTCATTTCTTACTTCATCATAATCACTAGAATTCTGCATGCTCGCTATACCAAGTGAATCGCAGGTATTGTCGATTATACCGATTAGTTCATTATCATCGTTTCTGCAAAGTTCATATCTGACTTGTTCATTTAGCTGCGCATTGCCACTTGCAAAATAGTGTTCATCATCGATTTCACTACCTACTTTGCGCTTCAGATACTCAAGTTCATCATGCTTTCCCTCAAACTCTCTAAGTTTGCCTCTTATCTCTTCTTCTGTGAAATTCTTCATATTATCTATCTAGCCTTGGTGCTTTTGACTGCAACTGCATGCTTATATCTCTGTCAAATTCATCAAACTTCACACCGAGACTGCGGATATTCTGTGCATCTACAGTTATTGTCTCGTCAAACTTTGAAGTAGCGTTTCTTATCTTGTCGTAGGCTGTTTTGCTGCTTTTATTTGCTGTTATCGTCGATCTACCATCCTGAGAAGCCAATGGACTAAGTCTTATGTCACTAGACGCGCCTGTAATGCCGCTTGCTATGGAAGATGTGGTGTCCTTATTTACTTTTTATTGATTTTTGTCATTATGAGGTTTCCTGTTCTTTTTTTCTATTTTATTTAATTATTTTACCATAAATTGTCGAATTATATTACCTCTAGATTTGCACTATTATCTGAGTCAAATGCACTATTCTTAGACTCATTTTAGATTTTCATTCACAGTCACCCATTTTTTTATATTATTTATAAATTTTCATTCACAATCGCTCTTTTCATATTATTTATAAATTTTTCATTTACAGTCACCCATTTCATATTATTTATAAATTTTCATTCACAGTCACCAATTTCATATTCTTTTTGTGGTAGAATTCAACCTATGAAAATTTTAGTAATTACGATGTTTATACTCATGTACGTTGTGATGATCTTCTTCCAGAAGTTCCGCGTACATGCCGCTCTTATTTCAGCAGCGGTCTTCTTAATAGCTGGTGTTATGTCCCCTAGTACAGCGATTCAGTCTGTGAACTGGAATATCTTGCTGATGATATCTGGCACGATGATTCTTGTCCACTACTTTATCGATTCCAAGATGCCAAATAAGCTCGCAGACATACTCCTCGATAAGTCCAAGAACATGATGATGGTTATAATCTTCATGTCGCTATTCTCTGGATTTATCTCTGCATTTGTAGATAATGTCGCGACTGTACTCATGGTAGCTCCTGTCGGACTAGCCATCTGCCGCAAGCTCGATGTATCACCAGTTCCGATGACGCTGTCGATTGCCGTCTCTTCGAACCTCCAAGGGGCAGCTACACTCGTTGGTGATACCACTTCGATGATGCTCGCTTCGTATGCAAAGATGGATTTCTCATCCTTCTTCGTATTCCACGGCAAGCCAGGAATCTTCTTTGCCGTAGAACTCGGGGCTCTCGCAACAGTGCCTGTTATGATGATTCTATTTAGAAGGTACAGACAGCCTGTTGCAGCTGAGGAATATACAGAAGTAAAAAATCTCGTTCCGACATATATGCTGGTAGGGCTCGTAGCGACGCTGATATTCGTGTCGTTCTTTCCGAATAAACCAGATATAACTAACGGTGCTATATGTATAACCTTTGCGGTCGTTTCTATCATTTTCGATTACGCAAAAAGGCGCGATGGCGACCGTACAATTGCAGCTTTGAAGGATGCAGACATCGAGACGCTGCTGCTACTATTCGGACTATTTATCGTAATCGCGGGTCTCACTGAAGTAGGCGTTATCAAAGATTTGTCTGACCTTATCGTGAGGACTGGTGGGAGCAACATGTTCCTCCTCTACACGATTATCGTATGGGGATCGATTCTGATTTCGGCTTTTGTCGACAATATCCCATATGTTGCGACTATGCTTCCTGTACTTCAGGGCGTAACTGCAACGCTAGGCGTAGATCCTACGCTGCTCTATCTTGGTCTACTCTGCGGAGCAACACTAGGCGGCAACCTCACTCCGGTCGGGGCATCTGCGAATATAACGGCGGTAGGCATTTTAAGGAAGAACGGAGAGATTGTAACCTTTAAGGAATTTATGAAAATCGGAGTGCCGTTTACGCTGACGGCAGCTACAGTCGGCTATGCATTCATATGGTTCATATACGGCTAGAGAAATTGTAAATCAATATAAACTAAGAGGGATTCATTTATGAACCCCTCTTTTGTTTCCCTATTTCCTCATAACTGTATTCGATTCTGGTGTATTTTGCTTCTCCAGTTTATATATTTTTTACTGCTCAATCTTCCACTTCTTAGCGAGTTTGTCATAGGTGCCGTTTTCCTTGAGATGCTTTAGCCCCTTGTTAATTTTCTTAAGAAGCTCCTTGTTGTCGGTCTTAACTGCAATCGCAACATCAGCAACGCTGTCAGGCTTTATATCGCCTACTATTTTGTACTTATCTCCCTGCGAAGCAACGATGTCGACAGCAACAGGCTTATCAACAAGAACTGCATCAACATCACCATTTCCAAGCTGCTGAAGCGCTGTTGTGTTCTGGTTTAGGATAACTGTTTTGGATACTTTGCCTTCCTTCTTGAGCTGCTCTGCTATATCAGCCTGAGAAGTACCTGTCTGCGCTGCTACCTTGAGTCCGCTTCCCGATGTGAAGTTATCCCAACCTGTTATGCTTGTGTTGTCTTTCTTTACAAGCAATACGATTCCTGTCTTATAATAAGGGTCTGAGAAAGCCACCTTCTTAGCACGCTCAGGCGTCACATTCATGCCAGCGATTACGATATCCGTGCTATCTGACTTGAGCGCTGGGATGAGTGCATCGAACTCGAGAGATTCAAATTCGACCTTAAATCCTTGATCCTTCGCGATAGCCTTCATAAGGTCCATATCGAACCCTACAATGTCTCCATCCTTATTTGTCGTATCAAATGGAGGGTAGGTCGGTTCAGTCGAAACCTTGTACACCTTGTCCTTGCCACCACATGCAGAAAGTGCTCCTGCCATAATTAGGCACATCATGAGTGCCAAAATCTTTCCGATAGTCTTTTTCATTTTACTGCCTCTTTCCTTTAAATAATTTTTAATCTAAATAACTCCTCGAAATTCCGCTACTTTTAATTTACCGCGTGTTTTTCGTTGCTCTCTTATCCGTATCTCTGTTGATATCATTATCGTGGTTGCTGATTGACGTGAATCTGCACCATGATGTTCGGATGTGTATAAAGCTGTTTAGATATGCGTCTTTGTATTTTTAGTAGTTGTTATGTATTAATATACTCATGGTTCCGCACCTTGTCAATGCTGTTTCTGAATTTTATTTCATATTTTCGTTTTTTTATTCAGTATAGTATAAAAATAATGCCAGGCCTCATACGAAGTATGCTGCCTATGCATCTTGATTTTTAGAACATTCCCATATTCTTAAACAGAAATAACCACCCGAATATGGTTAATATAGAAAAACCCGTTGTGAATATTACTGCATTACCTGCAAGCTCTCCATCGCTTCCCATAGACTCTGCCATTGTATATGATGACACTGAGCAAGGCGCTGCCATCATAACTATTAGCGATACGAACTCTACACCTCTGAAGCCGAGCAGCATCGCTATAGGTAGTCCAATTGCAGGGAGTACTATTAGCTTGGCAATTATTGATATGCTTAGGTTACGCTTGCCAGACTTCACACTTTGATATTGAACGAGGCACCTAGTAGCATCATCGCCATCGGAGTCGTACATTCAGATAGAGAATAGACAACTCTGTCTATCGATTTCGGCACTGTTATATTGAGGGATATCGCTATGCCTGCTGCCACGGCACCGAGAATTATCGGGTTAGTGACGATCTTGCGGAGCATTTTAGAGATGCTAGCACGACCACCACGGTAATACTCCAATATTATGACAGCTAACACGTTGTACGTCGGAACGATTATAGTGACGAGTATAGCTGTCTTGGATACATTCCCTGCACCGCATATATTAATAGCGATTGGAAGCCCCATAAGTACGAAGTTGCTTCTATACATCGCCTGTATCATCGCTCCACGTGTCTCTGGTTTCTTCTCTAGCTTTTGAACCACTGGTATGCTAAGCGCTATGTAGGATAAAAGAAATACAAGTGCAAATACTATAAGTCTTGGGTTCAAAGCTGTGCTTAACCTCGCCCCGTATAGGTTCTCGAACATCATCGGTGGGAAGAGCACAATAAAGACGAGGCGATTGAACCTGTGCACCTCGTCGTCATTTATAAGGCCTACTCGCTTTACGAGCATCCCGATTATCAGATATATCATCAGCGGTACTACCGCATTTATACAAATCCAGAAATTCTGTACCATTATAACCTCGATATGACTAATTCTGCGTATTCGCGGCATGTTGCACCGCCTGCCATTCCCGTCATTCGTGGTCCAAGCTCCTTATCAGCTGCTTCTAGTGCATCTTCAAGCCTCTTCGACTCATCTCTATAGCCCACATGTGAAAGCATCATCACCGCTGCCTTCAGAAGGCTTGACGGATTGGCATATTCGCCCAGCCCTTCTTCAATCATGCGTGGAGCACTGCCGTGAATTGCTTCAAATATCGCGTAATTTCTGCCGATATTCGCACTTCCAGCCGTTCCGACTCCGCCCTGAATCTGAGCTGCCTCGTCAGTAATTATATCACCATACAGGTTAGGAAGTACAAAAACTTGGAAGTTGTTTCTAATCTCCTTATTGACTAGATTAGCAGCCATGATATCGATGAACCACGAATCCGTCTCGATCTCTGGGTATTCCTTAGCGACCTCACGGCAGATATTAAGGAAGTTGCCGTCAGTCTTCTTCATGATATTGGCTTTAGTCACTATGGATACTCGCTTCTTACCGTTAGCTCTTGCGTATTCGTAGGCAGCGCGAGCTATTCGCTCTGTACCCTCGTCTGTCGTCACCTTGAAATCAAGCGCCAATTCTCCCGTGATGTATTCGCCCTTGCTGCTAATGCATATTCTCCTTCCGTGTTTTCACGGAAGAATGTCCAGTCGATTCCTTCTTCTGGAATTGCAACTGGTCTGACATTGGCAAATAGATCAAATGATTTGCGCAAGTAGACATTAGCACTCTCGATATTGGCCGTATTCATGGCAGCGTTCGGTGTTGTTGTTGGTCCTTTGAGCAGGACATCACATTCGTTCATCGCTGCCATGACGGAGTCCGGGACTGTCTTGCCTGCGGCGAGGCGGTTTTCGAGGGTGAATCCTTCGATTGGTTTTAGGATTAGGGAGCCGCTTGCAAGTCTGTCCCGGAGGACTGCTTTCAGCACTTTCTCCGCTTCGGTCATGATAATCGGGCCGATGCCGTCACCGGCAGCGGTTCCGATTATTACCTTGTCTATATTCGAGTTAGGAGCTAAATCACCAGTTTTGTTAGCTACATCTTTCTCCTCTCTCTCAGCTCGCATGAGCTGATTCCTTGCCACCTGCTCACGCAGCACGATTTCAAAATTCTCTACAGCACTCCTGATATCCCGCTCTATTTCTGAGCTATATATCTTTTTATCCATTTCCTTGTCTCCAATTTCAAACTGTACGATTCAAGTCTGATAGCACAGTCTCAATAATATTAACCGAAATTATAAAATCACTATTTATGGTATTAATAGCACGATTTTCTAATCTTAACTAGCTTTGAGGTGTGTACACTTCACTGCTTCATCTAGTTACCAAGTGCCGCATAATCAAGAAGTCCTCCTGCTAATAGCACTTCTTTCTGTCTCTCTGCAAGTTCCATGCGGAGCGGAATCTTCTTATCCCCTGCGTGCAATATTATTCTATTCTCTCCAAGAGCTGCCCTCACATTTTTCTAATCTGAGCATATCCCCTGCTCTACCCTGATCATAGTCATCTGGATTCTCAAATATTAATGGTAATATCCCTGCATTTACAAGATTTGCTGCATGGATTCTGGCAAAGCTCTTCGCTATAACCGCCTTTATTCCGAGGTAGAGCGGCGCAAGCGCAGCATGCTCTCTAGATGACCCCTGCCCATAATTAGAGCCGCCAACTATGAATCCCTTACCCGCCTCCTTGGCTCTAGCTGCAAATGTCTCATCCACTACGCTGAAGCAGAATTCAGATATTTTAGGCACGTTCGATCTATATGGCAATACTTTCGATCCTGCTGGCATGATGTGATCAGTGGTGATATTATCACCCTACCTTGAGGATAACCGCAGTACTCTATATGGTCATCCAATGGACTTGTCTCTGGGAATGGTTTGATGTTAGGGCCGCGTAGCACCTCTGCCGCCTCGGCTTCTGCTGCTGGCAGTGGTGCTATGATTCCGTCATCATTGATGCGGAATCTATCTGGCTGCTGCGGCTGTGCGATTGGAGGAAGTGTCGTTGGATCTGTGATAAAGCCTGTGAGCGCTGACGCAGCAGCTGTCTCAGGGCTTACCAGATACACCTGTCCGTCCTTAGTCCCCGAGCGACCGAGGAAGTTCCTATTAAATGTTCTAAGGCTCACACCTTTTGAGTTTGGTGAGAATCCCATCCCTATACATGGTCCACATGCGCACTCCAGGATTCTAGCACCTGCATCGATCATGTCTGTGAGCGCCCCGCTCTCCGCCATCATGGAGAGCACTTGTCTTGATCCTGGTGATATTCCCAGACTCACACTGTCTGCAATCTTATGTCCCTTTAAAACCGATGCAGTCTTAGTCATATCTGCAAATGAAGAATTTGTACATGAGCCTATCGCAACCTGATCAACCTTAATTCCTGCGAGCTCTCTCACAGGCTTTACATTGTCAGGACTATTTGGGCAAGCTGCTAGAGGCTCAAGCTCGCTCAGATTGATAGAGTAACGCTCAGCATATTCAGCATCTGGATCGCTTGCTAGAGGAGACCAGTCAGCCTCCCTATCCTGCGCTGCCATGAACTGCCTGGTCACCTCGTCAGAAGGAAATCGAGGTAGTAGCTCCTAGCTCAGCGCCCATATTGGTAATAGTCGCACGCTCAGGAACGCTGAGCGTCGCTACACCCTCGCCACCGTATTCGACAATAGCGCCAACACCGCCCTTTACAGATAGCATGCGCAGAACCTCCAAGATGATGTCCTTGGCGCTCACATTAGGGCGGAGCTCTCCGATTAGTTCCACGAAAATCATCCTAGGCATAGGGATGTGGTAAGCTCCGCCGCCCATGGCAACGGCTACATCCATGCCACCAGCACCCATCGCCAGCATTCCGAGCCCACCACCAGTCGGAGTGTGCGAGTCAGATCCAATCAGGGTCTTGCCCGGAATGCCAAATCTCTCATAATGAACCTGGTGGCAGATGCCGTTGCCAGGTCTCGAAAAGTACACACCGTGCTTTGCAGCCACGGTCTGAATATATTTATGATCATCTGCATTTTCAAATCCAGACTGTAACGTATTGTGATCCACATACGCAACGGACCGCTCAGTCTTGACCTGCGGAATTCCCATAGCCTCAAACTCCAGATATGCCATTGTTCCAGTCGCGTCCTGTGTCAGAGTCTGGTCAATCCTGAGCCCGATTTCCTCGCCCACCTTCATCTCACCGCTAACCAGGTGAGCTCTAATAATTTTCTCAGCTATTGTATATCCCATTTTATGCCCCCTACCAGCTTCCTTCAGCCTCTCCAGTTACGAATTTATTTACAAGCGCATCAATCTCATCTGCTCCTATAACAGATACCCTGCCGTTATCATATTGATTATCAATCCAGCTCTTGATATAGCGAACCACTTCACTGTGCTTATCTACCTTACGATCGCCCTCTAGATGATATTTCTCATTGAGCCATACAGCCACTCCAGCCACGCCGCTGTTCTGGTTGATTGAAACGAGAGGCGGTCTATTGAGAAATTTCTTGGTATCAAATATATTGTAAATTTCCTCATTCTTAAGCAGCCCATCCGCATGAATTCCAGCCTTAGTAACGTTGAAATTCTTGCCAACGAAAGGAGTTTGCTCAGGTAGATGATACCCGATTTTCTTCTCATAATACTCTGCAAGTTCAGTGATAACCGTTGTATCCATTCCATCCAGGGTGCCGCGCAGCTGCGCATACTCGAAGACCATCGCCTCAAGAGGAACATTTCCAGTCCTCTCGCCTATGCCAAATAGCGTAGTATTTACCGCCGCTGCTCCGTACAGCCATGCGGTCGCTGCATTAGTAACTGCTTTATAGAAATCGTTATGTCCATGCCATTCTATCATCTCGCTCGGTACCCCTGCGTAATGCTGAAGTCCATAGATTATCCCGGGAACTGACCTAGGCATCGCAACCCCTCCATAAGGAATCCCGTATCCAAGCGTATCGCATGCACGAATTCTAACAGGCATATTAGCCTGTTCTGCGAGGTCCTGAATAGCCTTTACAAAAGGTACTACAAAACCATAGAAGTCAGCCCTCGTAATATCCTCAAGGTGACACCTAGGCATAACCCCTGCTTCAAACGCATCGGAAATGACCGATAGGTAGTGCTCCATCGCCTGCCTTCTATTCATGCCGAGCTTCGTAAATATATGGTAATCTGAGCAGCTAACGAGTATTCCCGTCTCCTTAACACCGATGTCGTGCACGAGCTTAAAATCTTCTTTCTTAGCTCTGATCCATGTCGTAATCTCTGGAAATTCAAGCCCCAGCTCCCTGCACTTCTCGATAGCTCGCCTATCTCTATCACTATATACGAAAAACTCCGTCTGCCTAATCTTGCCGTTAGGTCCTGATAGCCTCGACATCATCTCATATATGTCTACAATCTGCTCAACAGTATATGGTTCGCGAGATTGCTGTCCGTCACGGAAGGTCGTATCGGTAATCCATATCTCCTTAGGCATTCCGAGAGGATTTCTTCTAAAGTTAAAGGAAACCTTTGGTATCTCGGTGTACTCGAAAAACTCACGCATCAAGTTAGGTTCTTCAACATCTTGAAGCTGATAATTGTAAGGATCCTGTTCTAGTAGGTTTGATTTCTTGTTAATCTTGATGTCACTCATCTGTTATACCTCGCAAATTTTAGTTCCCCTTCCCCTTAAATCTAGCTTCCGCTAATCTACGAGCTTCGTTATATAGATATATACCTCCGACTAGATTGTATACATGTATATTAATATGCAATATTTGCTATGTCAAGTAATCACAACAACTATGACGAAATTTCCACATAAAAAACCCCCTCACCGAATATCGGCAAAGGGTGATTCAATAATTATTCAGGGTATTATATGGTATCGCTATGACAAACCTATAAAAACCACTCAGGGTCTTTTCTCTTAAAATGAAGCTTTTCTCTAGCAATCCTCGTCGCCCTAGCGAGCGAACCGTAGAACCCGCGCGCATCCTGAGGACACGCCTTTATACAAGATGTGCACGAGATGCATTCCTTTGGATCAGACTTCCTGAGATCATCGGTGCTTATTGCCCCAACTGGGCATACTTCCTTGCACTTTCCGCAGCTTATGCATAGAGAATTCGCTGTAGGGTGAATCGGTAGCTTCATCGGCTTGCGCTTCGGAATCGAACCAGGAATCATGAGCGGTGCGAGTCTTCCTCTCATAGACGAGATATCTGTGCACACGAAGCGCTTCAGCTTCTTAGCACTGATCCTGCTGAACTCAATCATCTTCTTGATATCGTTCGCATCTGGTCTACTCTCTGCAACCTTAGGGAACATCGAGTGCTGTGCGATAAATGCTGCTGCACTAATCACGTTAAAGCCTCTCTCATTCGCATACGTATACAGCTCATATAGCGCATCACCGTAGCTGTTATTTCCATAAGATACAAGTGCAATCAGATATGCCCCATTGCCATTTACCTTAGACAGCATCTCTTTACAAATCTCTGGGATGCGTCCAGACATAACAGGAAGTCCCATCACGACGATAGTCTCGTCAGTACAGTCAATCGATGTATTGATGCCGTGGCGTTCACTTAAGCACAGCATATCGTAAAAAGAATAGCTGAGGTCATCTAGGCAGCTATCACGCATGTTATCAGTTAATTCAATTGTAATCTTCTTGGTTATCTTGGCTGTCGCGCCCGATGGGCTAAAATACATGCCTACAACGTTCTTAATCATCTTTGAATCTCACACATTTGCAGTGCTCGCAGCACTTCGAGAACATCCCTTCATAACATTACATAGATTTACCATGCAATAGAAAATAATGTGTCTCGGTAATGTGCATTTTTGTGAAGATAAAATGAAGAAGTGTAGGAAATAAAAGTGACAGACCCGAATCATCGAATCTGCCACACATATTTACCCAATTTCTCTGGAAACTGATTTTTAATTCTTCAGCCTCGCAATATATGATTCCAAGGCAAATGCTTACCCTTGCCTAAGAGGCCGGTTTCAGGCTTTCACTAGTAAGCTTCGCCTACTTAAGATTGTAATCTTCGTTCCACTGATTGAAGTAATCGATCTGCATCGCTTTCTTCATCTTATCAAGAGTCTTTTCTGCTTCAGAATTAGCTAGTTCTGTGCCCTTACGAAGCATCTCTACAACAACCTCTGGGTGCTCCTCATAATAAGCGCGTCTCTCTCTGATTGGCTCGAGGAACTCATTTAGTACCTTGAGAAGGAACTTCTTAACCTTAACATCGCCGAGACCTCCTCTTCTGTAGTGCTCCTTGAGCTCATCTAAATCCTTATATTCAGGTAGGTACTTCTCGAACGAATCAGGCTGTACAAACGCATCTAGATATGTAAACACAGTGTTACCCTCAACCTGACCAGGGTCCTCAACCTTGATGTGGTTAGGTCAGTGTACATGCTCATAACCTTAGTCTTGAGTTCCTGCTCGCTATCCGATAGATAGATGGTATTGCCAAGCGACTTGCTCATCTTAGCTTGGCCATCAGTTCCTGGAAGTCTGAAACAAGCCTTGTTGTCAGGTAGGTAAATCTCTGGCTCAACCAGAACTTCACCGTAAGTAGCATTGAATTTACGCACTATCTCGCGGCACTGCTCTATCATTGGCTCTTGGTCCTCGCCAACTGGTACGATAGTGCCCATGAATGCAGTTATGTCGGACGCCTGGCTGATAGGATATGTAAAGAATCCTACTGGCAGATTTGCCTCAAATCCACGCATCTTAATCTCATTCTTGACTGTAGGATTACGCTGAACTCTAGCTACTGTAACGAGATTCATGTAATACATAGTCATCTCGTGAAGCGCTGGAATCTGTGACTGGATAAAGATGGTTGTGCGCGCTGGATCTATGCCGATTGCTAGGTAATCCATCGCAACCTGAAGCACGCTCTCGCGCACCTTTTCTGGATTATCTGCATTATCTGTCAGCGCCTGTGCATCTGCAATCATAACGAACATCTTATCGATGCTCGAATCCTCCTGCAGGATAAGTCTCTGTCTAAGTGATCCCACATAGTGTCCTATATGCAGTCTGCCGGTCGGTCTATCACCGGTTAGTACAACTTTCTTTTTTGTTCATATTTTTCCCCTTATATCTATATTCAAGTCTATGGTGTAGCTTGCTTTTGATTAATTTGTCTCGAGTTTAGCCGCGCCATCGCGTCCCATAGATGGCATCCTCAGTCGCAACCCCATCCATATACACATCTGTATCTTCTAGCGGAATATCGTCTGTAAGTAGCTTCTCAAAGCAGAGCGCAATCTTGTTAAATCCCGATACGCTGAGAAATCTATCATAGTAACCAGCACCATGCCCGATTCTTCGTCCGTCCTTCGAGCATGCCACGCAAGGAACTATTGCTAGATCGAAACTCATCTGCATTAATTTCAGTAGCTTCAGCAAGTGGCTCTCTGATCCCGAACGCACCTCTCGCTAGCTCATCACCGCTCTTATATTCCTTGACTACCATCTCATGTGGTCCAACGCAGAGCGGAATCCCAACGCGCTTTCCATCCTCGAGAGCTCGCTCTATAATCTCATCCGTCACTGGCTCGCCGCCCATCGACATGTAGCAAAAATCGTATTCGAATTCTTATACGCATCAGTTGCTAGCACTAGACTTGCTGAATTTTATGGCTCGCATCTTCGATATATTCAGGTGAGAGGCCCTTTACGATTTCTCTACATCTTGCGCGAAGCGCCTTCTTATTCTCATGTATGTTTTGTTCTCTAAGAGTTTCCACATTCGCTCCTTATCGTGCAGCTACTGCACTTCGTAAGTCTTACGGATATATATGTTACAGACATATATGGTCATTTGACAGATGCAAAATACACCTACAGCTGGCTTATTATATCTTTCTTTATCTTTCTAGTATATATGATTGACATGCTAAGTCCAAAGAATTCTGCAAATACAAACGAGAACCACACGTAGTCGACGTTACCGAGCTTAGATAGGAAGTATGCCGCTGGCAGTAACACGATTAGCTGTCTCACAATGGATACGTACATGCTGTACACGCTCTTGCCGAGTGCCTGGAATACTCCTCCTCGCATAATCGAGTACCCTGCAAATGGAAATACCAGCGAGATAATTCTAAGCTCAACAGTTCCAATCCTCATCAGCTCTGGGGATGCTGCGAAGAAGCCGAGCAGCACATGAGGGATTGCCCAGAAAATGAACATACCCATGGTCATAATGACTATACCATAAATCGCAGCCAGTCTCATGGCTTCATTTAGTCTCTTACGATTCTGTGCGCCATAGTTGTAGGCGATAATCGGCACTATACCATTATTCATGCCGAACACCGGCATAAAGATGAAGCTCTGGAGCTTGAAGTACGCTCCAAATGCAGCAACCGCAGTGGTTGTAAATTTTACGAGTATCTGGTTGAGGCCAAACACCATTAATGATCCTACAGACTGCATGATGATTGATGGGACACCGATCTCATATATCTCTCTTATTGTCTTCCAGCTAGGTCTGAAACCCTTAAATGACAGCTTGACCTCTCTATTCTTCTTAATATTGAAATAAAGCCCTAACAGCGCACCAACGGTCTGTCCAAAAACGGTGGCATATGCAGCGCCGGCAATTCCCATCTTAGGTGCACCAAACCATCCAAATATAAGGATTGGATCCATGATGATATTGATAATAGCACCTGTACTCTGTGTGATAAATATGTATATGGTCCTGCCTGTACTCTGCATCAACCTCTCGATTGTAACTTGCAGGAACACCATGACCGATAGCCAGCATACGATTCTGAGATACGTTACGCCGTACTCGATTATCTCAGGATCACTTGTCTGCATCTCTATAAAAGGTCTTGCAAATAGACCTATAATTACGAATATCGCATATGTTACGAAGCTCAGGAATATTCCATTTTGTGCCGTAGCATTTACCTTATCGAACTCCTTTGCCCCGAGGTACCTTGACATCAGTGCACTCATGCCGACTGCCGTACCTACTCCGAATGCAATCATCATGGATTGAATCGGAAAGCATAGTGAGATGGCCGTAAGAGCATTCTCATTAATCTGAGCGACAAATATGCTATCCACTATGTTATAAAGCGCTAGCACAAACATAGAAACCATGAGCGGAACCGACAATTTTATAATCAGTGACGGTATCGGCGCTGTCCCCAGCTTATTCTCTTTTATCTCAGCAGCTGTGCTCATCGTTCCCCCTTTTCTTGTCCCAATAAATAAAAACGACTGAACGGGTATCCATTCAATCTGTAATCAATTATACCATTTTGAGAGCAAAACATTCTAGTGTAGAAACGCAAAATAGTACATAAGAGTTGTACAATCTTTAACTTTATAGCTTCATTTATCATATTGCCGCAAAGGAAAAAACGTAGCATCAGCCACGCTTTCTCCATTGCAGTATATTTATTATTAAGGATGTTACAGCCCGTAGGCTTGGAACAACTGATTTAAATGAGAGAAGCCACGCACTTCTCCACTTCCTCCATCTTCGCAGTGGGCTCAAATCGCTCAACTACATCGCCGTTTCTGTCGACCACGAATTTGGTGAAGTTCCACTTGATATCAGGATTATTCTTATAATCCTTGTCCATCTTCTTGACTACTACCGAAAGCCCTGTCGCCTTGAGGCCTTTGCCAAAGCCCTCAAAGCCCTTCTCTTCCTTGAGAAATTTATATAGTGCTAGCTGATTCTCACCATTAACATCAGACTTCTTCATCTGAGGGAACTTCGTGTTGTACTGCAGAGTGCAGAAATCATGTATCTCCTCATCAGTCCCGGGAGCCTGTCCCGCAAACTGGTTGCAAGGAATATCTAGCACTTCAAATCCCTTGTCATGATACTTTTCATACATCTCTTCAATCGGTTCATACTGAGGTGTGAAGCCGCAGCCTGTCGCTGTATTGACAACGAGGACAACCTTTCCCTCGTAATCTTTCATCGATACTTCGCTTCCGTCTGTAGCTGGAACTGAGTAATCATAAAATCCCATATCCATTACCTCCTGTTATGACCTTTGAAAAGCCCTTTGAAATCCACATGCCATTTTCATGTGGCATGCTCGTTACTACGTTAATCTTCTAGTCTAATTCCCTTTTTTAGACTCCCCTTACATGTACGATTATATTGCGCTAAATTCTTTTGTCAACAATTAATGATGCACTTATATAAATACTTGTATGCATTATAAGGGTTTCTCCTCCCATATATAAAAAGCGCCAGAGTTTCTACTCCAGCGCAAAATTCACTAAATTCATATTTTTTTGAACGGTTATCAGTTTACCAGCTGACCTGCCCATCGCCTGTAATATCTATCTTGTCTCCGAGGAACGTCGGTTCTGGTTTCACAAGGCACTGCACAAAAGCTTTCTCTCTAGATAGAAACTCCCTGATTGCACGAGCCTCATCGCCGTCATACTTCTTCTCGGCAGCACTTACTCCCACAGCTTTGATGCCAAGCCTCTTTGCTGTATATAGCGATCTCCCCTCGTGATAATGCTGTGTAACCACTACAGCTGACTTTACACCGAATATATCCCTTGCGCGATACATCGATTCATACGTCGAGAAACCTGCGTGATCGAGGAATATGTCCTTTGCTGGGACACCGTGCTTCAAGCAGTAGTTCTTCATGACCTTTACCTCGTCGTAATTGGTCTTGCCATTATCCCCAGACAGCAGCAGCTTCGGTGCTACCCCCGCATTATAAAGCTCTATACCACGGTCAAGCCTATCCTTCAAGATCTTAGTAGGCTCACCATTTCCGTACACCCCTGCACCCAGCACGATGATGCAGTCATACGATTGACTGCGAATCTGATCTAAAGCTGCGGAGGCTTCGCTCTCCTTCGAACTTAACGAATAGATTGATTCCAACGATGATGACTACAGCTATCAATATTAACTTAAATATCCATTTAATAACCTTAAGCATAGGTATAATAATATCCCTCATAGGTGATATATGCAAGGAAGTAACGTGTATATAAATCAAAAACAAATGAAAACCGGGTCTTCTAACTCGCTCGTTTAAATAAGCGAGTCTCTGGCCCGGCAAAATTCAATTAATTATAGTACTTTGGCTTACATCCAAGTCATCTAAGATTAGTCAACGAACTTAACAGCTGTTCCGTATGCCATAACCTCTGCAGCGCTCTGCATTATGGATGCGGATGCATAACGAACTGCAACAACAGCGTCAGCGCCAACACTCTCAGCCTCATCAACCATTCTCTTAGTTGCAAGTGCTCTTGCGTTATTCATCATCTCGTTATACTTAACGAGCTCTCCGCCGACAAGAGTCTTGAGTCCAGCTCCAAAGTCTCTGATAGCATTAACTGTCTGGATTGTGCTTCCCTTTACAAGTCCGATAGTCTGAACTTTTCTGCCTTCGATTTCGTTAGTAGTTACTAAGATCATCGTCTTCCCCCCTTCTGAATCTCGCGGATTCTCTCGATCAAGATGTGCAGTACTCCGTATATAAAGCCAGCACAGATAAGTGATACAACTATTCTTACGCCAAGCGGCACCCCAGGAATAATTTCGAAACCGATGAAATAAATCAAGATAATCCCGATGACTATCCCTATTATCGCAACCGCTACGAGAATACTGCCGATTTTATTTTTCTTCATAAAACATCTCTCTTCTCAAATACCCGAGCATGCACGATTGCTTGCCCCGTATTTACGGATAATTATACCATCTGGGTATGGATAGGACAACAGAAGCTTACCTCATACTCCTACTCGCAATCAGATTCACGCCTGTACCCATAAAGTCACTCGCGATTACGTCGTTTATCTCCACAGGAGTCGTTACTCTGAGTCCTTTAATCTCACCCATCGCCTCGCGCCAAATGTCCAGAGGAATCTCGCTCTCGGTAATTACCGGCAGCACGCGGTTGACCGCCCCATCGATTCTTACCGTCGAAGTCAGAATCCTCATCGGGCGAGTTATCTCCTGCTCTGCATAGCTAAGACCTTCTTTGCAGCTGTACCCTTCAATTTCTATAATTTTATCACCTTCGAGATGTACAGTAACTCTGCAGCCCTTTGGGCAATTTACGCAAATCAATTCTGCATCTCTCATCTTAATTCTCCTTTATCTGAACCGTGAGATCCCCATCGGCTTCTTCAAGGTGTTTACCAGCTATTACCACCTGCTCCATCTCAGAGGGGATAACCACATCCTTGTGGATGGAGCGCATCAGCTTATCACCCTTCGAGATCTCTATCGTGACATCGTTCATCGGTTTACGGACACGGAAGTAAAGTGTCACAGCCTTTGGCAGGCTCTTTTTGTGGAGTTTCGCAGGAACTACGTAGCTCACCATATTTCCAGCGTGAGTTTCACAGTACGAATTACTGGCTAAAGATTCATCGTCATCATCTGGAGATAATCCGAATGTCTCTGCCTCATCACCATCATTAGCTTCCTTTAGTCTCTGCTTTAGCGCTTCATAGTATCTAGCAGCCCCTACCGCCGCTTCACCGGCCTGCTTCGTAACGAAGTCTGCTAGGTCATGCACATGAAGTCCGTTTCCGCATGCGAATATTCCCGGAACCGATGTCATATAGTTCTCGTCGACAATTGGTCCACGGATGCTCGGATCCATTTCAATTCTAGCCTCTTCAGCTAGAGTGTTTTCAGGAATCAGTCCAACGCTTAGAAGCAGTGTATCTATGTCGAAATACATCTCGCTTCCCTTAATCGGCTGTCTCTTATCATCTACCTTTGTGACCTCAATACGCTCAAGTCTATCACGTCCATATATGTTAGTTACAGTATGGGATAGATATAGAGGAATCCCAAAGTCGTCGAGGCACTGCTTCATGTTACGAGGTAGCCCATTGCTGTACGGCATAAGCTCCGCAACACCGAGCACTTCAGCTCCCTCTAGGCTCATGCGACGTGCCATTATTAGTCCGATATCTCCAGAGCCGAGTATGAATACCTTCTTTCCGACCATATATCCATCTATATTGAGGTATCTCTGTGCCTGTCCCGCTGTGTAGACTCCAGCCGGACGCTCGCCAGGGATTCCAAGAGCACCGCGGCTTCTCTCGTAGCATCCAACGGCAAGGATGATGATATCTGCCTTGAGCTTCTGATATCCCTCTTCCTTACTCACATACTCAATGACGCGGTCTTTACTCATGTGCGTAACCATTGCGCTAGCTTAATCTCTACACCAGATGCTACCGCTTCCCTCTCGTACCTCTCTGCAAACGCGGGTCCGCTAAGCTGCTCTTTGAAGGTTGTAAGCCCGAACCCATTATGTATGCACTGATTGAGCACTCCGCCAAGCTCGATATCGCGCTCGATTAAAACGACATCCGATAGCCCTTCCTGCTTTAGCTTCGCAGCAGCTGCTAGACCACCGCAGCCACCACCTATTACCACTGCCTGACAATGTCTCATCTTAGCGATTCTCCCTCTCTAAAATCTTTGAATACTGCCCATCTTGAACAATATCGACAGGTGAGCAGTTTAATTCTCTCGCCAGTATTTCCACGACCTTAGGTTCGCAGAAACCGCCCTGACACTTGCCCATCCCTGGACGAACTCGTTTCTTTATCCCCTTGACGCTTCTAGCTCCACAAACTTCATGTATTGCAGAAACTATCTCTCCCTCGGATATTGTCTCGCACCTGCAAACTATATTTGCATACTGCGAATTTGCACGCACGAGTTTCTCACGTTCCTCTTCAGATAACTCCGAGATAACAATCGGCTTGTCTCTTGTCATCACAGCATCTGGATTTTCCTTAAGGCAGAATCTATCCGTTATAAAATGCTCTATCACATAGTCCGCAATCGCCGGCGCACTGGCAAGCCCAGGCGACTCTATGGAAGCGATGTTGATGAAGTTTGGGTTCTCGTCATCCAAGGGGCCTATTATGAAATCCTTTGATGTCGAACTCGGTCTTAGCCCTGCAAATGTCCTTATCGACTTATGCAGTGGAACCGTCTTAAGTATCTTGGCGCTATTCTCGCGTAGGTATCTAGCCCCACCTGTGCTAGTTGCCGTCGTTATGTTGTCTTCTAATTGCTCGCTATTAGGACCGATGAGCGTATTGCCGTATACCGTCGGAATTGCGAGCACTCCCTTGCCCTTGGCAGTTGGAACTGGGAATATTATGTTATTTACTATATGTTCGTCGTTACTGATGACATAGTATTCGCCTCGCCTTGGAGTGATCTCGAAACCTGCATCTTCTGTCACCATATGGCAGATCTCCGAGGCGCCTATTCCAGAAGCATTTAGGAGTACTTTTGTATGGAACGGCTTACCGTTTGCAGTGACCGAGTATCCATCGTCATTCTTCTCGACACTACTAACTTCATGATTTAGGAATAGCTCAACACCATTTCCCACCGCCACCTGCATGCAGGCTATAGCAACCTCCCACGGATATATCACTGAGGTCGTCGGAAACGACAGCACCTTGGTTATGCTGTCACTGAGATTAGGCTCCACGGCGCGTGCCTCATCTCCACTCAGAAATTCATGAGGGATCTCCCTACAGACTGCCCTTTCAGCCAGTACATCTAGAAGTTTCTCCTCTTCCTGACCACATGCAACTACGAACGCTCCTGTATTCTTGATATGGCAGTGCAAATCCTCGCATATCTTAGGATACTTGCGAGCCCCCTTTACATTGAGCTCAGCCTTGAGCGTACCATCTACAGGATCGTATCCTGTGTGCACTATCGCAGAATTTGCCATCGTTGCGCCATTCGCGATATCATTTTCCTTGTCTAGGACCGCTACTTTGAGTTCGTACCTCGAAAGCTCTCTGGCGAGCATCGAGCCAGTGATTCCTGCACCTATTATGACTATGTCGTAAAGCATGTTTCCTCCGGATTGGCTTTGGGTTGTAATAACTGTTTAATTATATCATGTATTGCAATCATTGTGATATTCCGAGCGCATTTCACGCTTAATTACAATTATTTACCGAGATAGACTGTAATTAGAAAGAGGGGGTGAAGAGTGGCTGGTTCTATAAGTGGCAAATTAGGATTATTCAATCCATAATGGATTCACACTAGATATAGATAGATTACTGATGAATACAAAAAGAGAAGGTGATCGCTCACCTCCCCTTGTTTTATAAACCGTTAGCTATTTGTTGTACCAGTAGTTCATGTCCACATTGCCTTTTATTCCGTCGACTCTTCCCTTGCTGGTATACTGCCATACTTCGTAGCTTCCATTGTATGTAACCCTGTCGTAGTACTGAGCAACCCAAACCTTATATTTGCTAAGCTTACTCATGTCTAGATTGTTGTTCAGCCAACTGGTGCTCGCATAAATCATAGGCGTATATCCGAGCGACTCTATCGTCTCACAGAAACCCCTAATCGCTTCAGTTCTCGCAGCAACCGAGATTCCGTTTGACCTTGCATTGCTCTGATACTCTGTGTCAATCACCAGCGGGAGCTTCACATCATAGTCCTTGGTGAGAGATACGAGGAATTTCGCCTCTTCGGCACCCTCTGTGTAATCTCTCGCTTCGGTAAACATGTATGCTCCGACCTTAAGACCTGCTAATATTGCTCCCGATATATGCTTATCAAATTTAGAGTCCTTTACAAGAGCCCCATTGGTCTTGCCACGATATCCAGCTCTAACGATAGCAAAGTCTATTCCAGAAGCCTTTACCTTCTGCCAGTTAATATCGTCCTGGTATGCGGATACATCCACTCCCTTTAGCTGATTAGCAATTACGCCAGAGGCATTTGCGAAGTATGTCTCACCGTTTAGTTTAAAGGTAGCCCGACAGCATCACACCATCAGAATTGAATGCGTATTTTTTGCCATCGAGCTCTTTGATGGTGTTCTTAACCATCTTGTGATCTTCGCCGAAGTAATACCAATAGCTATCGAGCTGTAACCATCCAGATACTGCTGCTCCAGATGCATTGAAATAATACCAGTCACCTGAAACTTGCTGCCAGCCAGTCCTCATGACACCATCGCCACCTAGGTAGTATAGGCTGCCGTCTATATCTCTAAGGTCAGTCTCCATTTCACCGTACTCTCCAAGGTAATACCAGTAGCCATCGATTTTCTGCCAACCAGTTCTCGCAGCGCCGTCAGCACCTAAGTATGCCCAGGTATCATCTATCTTCTGCCAGCCTGTTTTCATTCTGCCGTCATTTTCCGTGCCAAAGTAGTAGTATTTACCGTCAATCTCCACCACGTCGGTCTCCATAACACCGTCCTCGTCGAAGTGATACCAATATCCGCCATACTTTAGCCAGTTGTTCTTTAAAGCGGCTCCATCAGCTCCGTAGTATCCCCATCTGTCGGCAATCTTTTTGTTTGATTCATAGATTGCACCAACTATCTGCCAGCCAGTCTTCATCGCTCCATCGTTAGCAGCACCTAGATAGTAGCTCTTTCCATCTAACACCTGATTGCCTGTAAGCATTACTCCCATCTTGTCGAAGTAGTACCAGTAGCCGCCAATTTTCTGCCAACCTTTAACAGCTGCGCCGCTAGATCCGAAATAGTGATATGCGTCTGAAACTTTGTGCCATCCAGTCTTCATAGCTCCGTCATTTGACGCTCCGAAGAAGTAGAGTAGCTTTTCAACCTCCTCTAGTCCGTAGGCCATCGAGCCATCCGCATGTAGATAGTACCAAGTGCTTCCCGCACTGAGCCATCCTGTTCTCATGGAACCATCTGAACCGAAGTAGTAGTAATGATTACCAATCTGCTGCCAGCCAGTCTTCATGATGCCGTCTGGTCCTAGATAATACTTCTTGCCGTCGATAGTGAATATGCCCTTCTGCATTACGCCAGCGCTGTTATAGAAGCGCCAACCACCTGATTCGCTCTTCCACGTTCCAGAAACAGCAGGTGCAGATAACTCGTCATCACTCACATCATATGTTGCTGCTCTTGCCTGAGCCGCATAACCTGCAGACTGGTCATCTGCTGCCTGATCGGTTGAATTAGAATCAACCGTACTAGCATCTTGACGATTTTCTGTAGCATCTTCGTTCTGGTTCGATGCCGCATCAGTGCTTTCTTCAGTAGATATGGCTTCGTTATTAGCAGCCCCATTTGCTGAAACATCCTCGTCAGTAGCGCTAGCTACAAAGCAGGAGCTAGCTAGCATCATAGCAAGGCAGGTTGCCATTACTAGCAGGTGATGACGTAGCGTCTTAATTTTAGCCATGCCGTTTCCCTGACTTTCTTTCAACATCTCATCCCTCCTTTTTTAAATTTTTTGTAATATACAAAATGACGCTATTTAGCGTCATTTCATTGTATCATGTTAAATTTTGATATGGCAAGCTTTTGCGCTATTATCCTCTTATCTCGCCGAACTCAAGCACATCAGATATCCTTTCGCTAGCGTGTCCATCGCCGTAAGGATTTGAAGCCTTGCTCATAGCCTTGTATTCCTCTTTATCGGTAAGAAGCCTTGAAAATTCTTTGTATATCGTTTCCTCTTCAGTCCCGACCAATTTTAGTGTACCCGCCTGAATTCCCTCTGGGCGTTCGGTAGTGTCTCGCATTACGAGAACTGGTTTCCCAAGGCTAGGTGCCTCCTCCTGAATTCCGCCTGAATCGGTCAAAATCAGATAGCTCTGGTTCATGAAGTTATGGAAATCAAGCACATCTAGCGGTTCTATGATTCTAATACGTTCTTCCTTGCCACCCGGTGAGCTCTCACCAAATACATCCTCTGCAGCCTGTCTTACAGCAGGATTCATATGTATAGGATAAATCGCCTTAACATCAGGGTTTCATCCATCACTCGGCGAATAGCTCTAAACATGTTATGCATCGGCTCGCCGAGATTTTCTCTGCGATGAGCAGTGATAAGAATAAGTCTCGAATCAGAAGCCCAATCTAGATGCTCGTTTCTATAATCTTCCTTTACTGTCGTGCTCAGGGCATCAATGGCAGTGTTGCCTGTAATCCAGATTTTTCCTGCATCCTTACCTTCGTTCACTAGGTTCAGTTTACTCTTCTCTGTCGGTGCAAAATTATATTCTGCAACAATCCCAACAGCCTGTCTGTTAAATTCCTCTGGGAAAGGGGACTTGATGTTGTACGTTCTAAGACCTGCTTCCACGTGTCCAACAGGAATCTGTAGGTAGAAACAAGCGAGCGCAGTCACGAATGTCGTGGTCGTATCTCCGTGTACGAGAACTACGTCGGGATTTTCATTAACAAGCACCTCTCTGATTCTCTCAAGAATATTAGTTGTAACATCAAAGAGAGTCTGTTTCTCTTTCATTATAGAAAGGTCGTAATCTGGAACCACATGGAAGGTTTCGAGAACCTGATCGAGCATCTGTCTATGCTGACCAGTAACGCAAACGCATGTGTCTATTCCAGGTCTCTTTTTCAATTCCTTTACAAGTGGGCACATTTTAATTGCTTCCGGTCTTGTCCCAAAGACCAACATAACCTTTTTCATGATTACCTCTAAATTAATCTATAGTTACTGCTTAGTAGTGGTTAGTGACTCGTCACTCTTTCTAAAACCTACTGTCGTAAGTGCCATGTAGTACATCATGGTGATTGAATAAGTCGTAAGTGTATTTATCGTCGAGAATATTCCATTTACACAAAATGCTATGGCCGCGAGTGACAAGAATAGCATCTCTAAATTGTTGTCAGTATATTCTTTTTTCCTAAACAATATTATCAAAGCATAAATTCCGGTTGTTATCTCAATAAGCAAGAAGCCAAAACCAGCAATATATCCTCCGTTAAATGTAACCTCCAAAATCGCATTGTGTGACTGTCTCTCGAAGCCCTTCGTATATCCAGGAATGATAAACGTCCTGCTCTTGTGCCCGATAAAGCCTAAATGCTGCGAATAAATATACCAGATCCAAATTCTGTGCGTTGTAAGCTTGTCTAAATCACTCCATATTTTCCTCTGTGCTTCAGTCAAGTTTTTCGGCTCCATGTAAGCAAAATGGTATTCATCGACATCTTTGAAGTTACTCATTTCTTTTATTCGACCGAACATCATCTGTGAAATTGTATAATTCTCTTTAATCTTTAATGCCCTAAGGTCTCTCTTTAAAATATTGTCAGAAATTTTATAGGCAGTGGCTAGCATAGTCACTGTAATAACAAAAATTATAGCGGTATTTTTTAATGTAAGATGCGATTTAAAAATACCCTTCATTACGATAATAGTATAGAACAATAGTATTGATAGTATGCCAAGGAAAGATCCTCTACTTTTTTGTCATAAGAATTGCAAACCACGACATTCCCATACCCCCAAACTGATATTGAAAAAAACTATCAAGTTTGAGACGTTCTCTAATATATTCTTTTTCAACAAAAACCTTCTTATAAATGATATATGCATATACAACAATAAATACATTCAGATAAAACCCTAATATTGTAGGGTTTGTTAGAACACTCAGTGTATCTAGCGATACTAAAGGAGGTCTTGGCAACCATAGGCGAAAATATAATATTTAAAAATAAAATTAATACACCAAAAATAGCAATTCCTGTCGCAATTCCATCAATAAATATTTTCTTATTTTTCTTGCTTGCAAGTCGATATGAAATCGGCACGAATATGAAACTGTATACAAAGGCCCATACTAGTTGCTTTGGTGCCTTCTCTATTATTCCTGTAACCGTATAGGATATGACGACAAGTAAAAGAGGTATCCCTAGCCATGCATTTAACTTAACATCCTCATCCTCATTCATATCCAACGAAACAACTATTAGCATTAAGAACATGAAGAACATAACGCTACTAGTTACATTCACCATATGTTGATGGATTCCATAATGTGATAATCTTTCCGTAAAATACGAAAATTTGCAGAAAGATGTCATCATCATTCCAAATGCAGACACCGATATGATGGTATTTTGTCCTTTTTTGATACTAATCTTGCCGACTAGCCTATCTATGAAGGCTAGTATATGATTTAAGGTTTTAATTTCGTACATGTTTCTTTCTTTTCATCTCCAGTAGTGCACTTACTATGATTCCCACGAAGATACCTGCAACACCACCTGTAGCATAGTAACCTTTCGTACTTACACTCTCCGCTTCGAGTGGCTTATTAGGCATCGAAACCACCTTTAGTATGTCTTCACCTCTAACCTCTTTGCCAACTTCAACAACAGCTTTGGCTTCTGCATCTGCTAACTTGAGGGCTTCATCTTCAGTATCAGCAGTAATGTAAATATCTACATACTGACCATCCTTATCAAAATCAACTGCAACTCTTGAATTAAGTGCAATTCTGCCCTTTTCGTCGAGCCCTGCGTACTGAGCTACACGGTCGAGAGTCTTCGACGATGTCGAAATCTTCGCATAGAGTCCAACAAGCTCCTCATTCTTCTGAATATCCTCAAGTGTGCTTTTCTGATATCCGTCAGCAGGTGTAACTGCTACGGTTAGCTTCGCCTTGTATGATGTACTAGCCTTGGACCCTTCAACCTTAGCCATTCCGACTGCGCAAACTGCCACGCAGACAATCATTACTACCACATACTTCTTAGCTAGCTCGATAATCCTCTTCTCAAAGCTATTTCCCATCTTGTAAGTCCTCCATACACTTTCTTAAATCAGATGCAAATTCTTCCTGCTTCTTCTCGACTACTCTATCTCCGACAAATGTTTCTATATTCTTCTTGATATCGTTCATATTATCGTGAACACTCACCAGCGCTTTGCCAATATCGCTGTCATATGCTCCGATTCCGTACTCGTCCAAGACTCTCTTCATCGGCGGATTATCAGTCGTTGCAACAGCAATCCCTTCATATGCGTATTCATAGATTTTCCCCGACGAACAGTAGAGATTGTTTGAATTCCTCTTGTGATACATTGCGATTCCTACATCACACTTAGAGACGAAGTATTTAAGTTCATCTTGGTTAAGCCTAGGAACCAGCTTAACATTTGATTTTATTCTCTTCGATGAATGCTTCTATCTCCTGCTTCTCAGCATTTTCCTTGCAGCCAACTAGGTACAATGTGCTATTGAAGTTCAGTTTCGCTGCTGCTTCGATAAGTTCCTTTGTTCCTCTTTCTATCTCGCAGCCAGCTGTTGAAACGATTTTAAATGAATCATCTCTGTTCAGATAGTCGAATTTCAGCTTCATTACTTCCTCTGAAAACTCCTTAGAATATGATAGCTTTCGGAAGTTTTCAAACACGAGTATTGCTCCAATCTTGCCATACTCTTTCTCCATAACCTGCTTTCGCTCTTCATTTGCGCAGATTGTCAGTGCGGCTTTCGCAATCATCCTAGACTCGAAAAAGCAGCCTACCTTACTAGCAAAGCCGTGAGTTTCTCTCTGCAGATATAGTTCTCTGGCATCGTAAATCACAGCTTTAGGCTTAAGAAGCTTATTTAGCTTGAGCGCCGGAACAGTTGCTTTCCTGTTGTCAGCAAAGATAAAGTCCACGTCCCTATGATCCTTGCCGATTTCTACTGTCTTACGAATAAATTCCTTGTATGACTTGTAGTTTACGTAATACGAGCTGTTATTCACAAAGTCACTTTCTTGGGTTGTGGTTATGTCTACGACGTCAGCAAATGAATTTAGGACATCGAGTAACGCCCTCGTCCTGCCGTCAAAGTTTTTATTAGCTGCACTGATAAAGAGTATCTTCACTTGCTCTCCTCCAAATTTTATAAACCACGTATATGATATCCAGTACTAGTGATCCAATAATATAGTTAAATATAGCGTTGTATGTCGCGCCTCTTCCTATAAGAATAAACAGCGTGCAGACCATACTTGCTTTCATGCAGCGCATAGTTGGATCCTTCGTAGCCTTGATAAACTCATCTACGAATGACACTAGGATTCCATATACAATCCCCAACAAGAAACACATGAATCCAAAATTAGCGAACACATCACCGAAAAGTGTTGGATGCATTGTCCCTCGAGGATTATCGACGTGCATCCACTCTTTGTACATATCTATAGCAAAGTCCCTCGGCTTAAATTTGGCGATGGCCGCTGGAACAAATAGCAATGCAAGTCTCATGTATCCTAGCCCCATACCGAATTTTGGGAAGTTATTATTATGCTCCACAAAGTAGTAGTATGCCTTGATAAGTCCTAGCTCTCCTCCGCCCTTTCTCATATAGTCGATAGATCTCTTAAAGATTTCTCCGATTCCGACCTTAGGGAGTAAAGATATATCTCCTAACCAGCGAATCTGCTGGAATACGAACACAGCAAACACAAGAACTATTCCTGCCGATACTCCTACTGCAACCTTCTTTTTATTTTTATTAAAAAGAAAGTAGATGATGAAAGGAGTTATGAAGCCAAGAAGATTATACCTAGATTTTGAATAAAGTGCGCAGAATAAATAAATCGCAAATGCAATCAAGAAACACAGGCGCTTTTTCTTGCATAGGCAAGCAAATCCGATTCCTGAGAAGGCAACCATGATCTTTCCAGCCAAAATCTCTATAGGTGTCTGTGCCATATTTAGCGTCTGAGTCCATGTTGAGTTAAAAAGAGAATAACCTCTGCCGTAAAACCCTCCAGCCACTATTACGAAGCAAATCAAGTATACACAGAAAATCATCCTGAAAAGGACCTCTGGGGTCTCCTCGAAATCCGAGACCTCCATCTCAAGTTTCTCCGCATTAAACTTTGTAAAATAGAAGAATCTCGTAAACATATACAGTGCCATAAATAGCACCGCTAACATGGTAGCATTGGCAATTGTTATGTCGGAATAGTCTCCTGAATACGCATGCGCTGTGTTAGGAACTGTGAATACCACAAAAAGCATCGCCCAGAGAACCATCCCCAGCGATTTCTTCCTCCACTCATACATCAGGATTACTATATTCAAAATCCATGACATTATAATTAGCACAATCTAGTCCTTTCGCAACTACTCACGTTAGCGAGTAAACAGCTCTTCTGTCACTGAGACCTCCACAGGTCTATGCCCCACGCGATCCTCTACAGGTGGAAGCTGGTTGTAATCACCGTACATAAGTGTTAAGTATTCTTCGAGTTTAGCTGGCGCATAGAATTCCCTCTCCCTCAAAATTAATCTTCTGAGGCGGGAACAGTAGTTCATTTGGGAAAATGATTCTATCCACAAAGGAGAAGCATGTGCAAAATCCATGCTCATTTGGATTTGTATCATACCGCATGTACTCTTTTTTTATCTTTCCTTCAAGAAGGCTTTCCGGATAAAGCTTTAAAAGGTAGTACTGCATCCTTCTCGCCGCAGCTCCGAGCTTCCACTTTAAGCTTTTCTGCGGAACACCTACCCTATCCGGAATATATTTCTTAAACTGCAATTTGTTGAGCTTCAAGCATTTGTCGATATGCTCATCGAGCCCTTCTATAGGAAGTCCATCATAAGGAAATATATCTATGTAAATGCCGTGATGCATCTTGATATTGCGCTTATTCCACTCTATGAAGGTCGTTCCGTTCTTCCTCACCTTAGCGAAAGAGAAAGGTGCATTAGGGTCTGTCTTCCTTGTCTGCACAAAGTATTCATCCCCCAGTTCCTCCTGCGCAATATCTAAAAATTTCTCGTAGTCCTGACGTGGCATGCCAATATCTATATCGTCATCCCAAGGTATAAATCCTCCATGTCTAACAGCGCCAAGAGCTGTTCCACTCTCGATAAAATACGTAAATCCTCTTTCTTCACAAAGCCTTGCGACTTTTATGAGTATATCTAGCTCAACTCTCTGAACGTCCTTTATCTCTGGGAATGCATCTACATTATAGGTTGTCATCTTCGCTGCTCTCACTCTCAACATCGTTATCGCTATTGTTCTTGTTCTTTGATTTTGATTTCGATTTCGACTTTGGATGCTCGATCTCTTTAATCTTCTGACGAGCCTTCTTAATGCTTTCTTCATCAGGCTTCATAACATATAGCTGCTGATTTCCTGCCGAATACACAGTCGAAAATGCATCGAATCCTTCTAATGAATTTGATTCAAACTTCCACTTCGGATTCTTTCCTAGCTGGAACTTCACAAGAGCCTTAACTTCCGCTCTAGTCAGGTTCATCTCCATCGTTGGGGCCAGATACTTAAGAATTTTGTTATATCTAGTAAGCAGTGTCGTCGATCCTGTAAGCTTTTTCACGATAGCCTTGAGAACTTCCTGCTGATTACGAACTCGATGATTATCACCATCGCTGTATGCATGTCTCTCTCTCGCATATGCTAGTGCCTTAGCACCATCAAGCTGATTCTCACCCTCTACAAAGCGGTATTTCCCGATATACGATATAAACGCTTTATCAGAGTTGATAGTGATTCCTCCGATAGAATTTACGAGATCCTTAAGCGTATTGTAGTTAACCTTTACGTAGTAATTTATCTTAATACCAAGTAAATCTTCCACATCTGAAGTGGTCTCATCTATACCCATAAGGCCTGTATGGGTGAGCTTATCCTTCTCACCATTTTGTAGTTCAACAAGATAATCTCTTGGGATTGAAGTCATGAGAACCTTGTGAGTCTTAGGATTTACCGTAATAATCATATTAACATCGCTACGAGCTTCTTCTGTAATCTTTCCAGTTGTATCCATTCCACTAATGTAAATGTTGAATGGCTTGCTCGTCACATCTACGGCATCCTCTGCCTTCTTCTTTGCAGTAACCTGCCCTAAAAACTCATGTGTAGCAACCGCATATGCCGTTCCAACAGTGTAAACCACCATTAAGATCAAGCTCAATATAAATGCTGTAACCTTTCTGGATCTTTTTATATTATCTCTGAATAGCTGCACGAAGAATACTGCACTTATTATCAGAAGTACGACAAATGCTCCAAGCAGTAGCTTGGAAGGGGACTACGTCTAACACCAGCATAGATGATACGAACACCAGCAGTGCTATTAGATAAAGCAAAGACCATATTTTAGTAAACGTATTGAATTTGCTTTTTCGATAGTTTCTTGCATAACTCATTTGTTTAAGCTCCATTCCTTATAATTACCAGTCATTTAACTGTTTATTGGCTCAATTTTCTTTAGGCAACGTATGCTATGTATAAGCGCAGGAATCAGCATTGCAGTTGTAATTACAACTACTGTCAGTGTGGCCCATGCAGCACCATCAATGCCCATATACTTAATCAGCACAGCATCGAGAACTATATTGCTTATACCTGCAACAATATTTATGTAAAAGTTAAGCTTCACCTTTCTGAGACTTGCGAGCAGGTTGCTCACGTTAACTCTAAGAGTTGACGAGACGAAGTAGTTAACCGAAAGTATTCTGAACACTGTAACGGCGCCCATATACTTAGCACCCCACAATAATTTTATTATCCACGGAGCTAGAACAAATAGCATCCCCGCAATAATAAAATTCATGATGGCGGTGATTCCAATTAGACGTTTGGTGTTCTGCTTAATCCAGCCGTATTCCATGTTGTGCTCTGCAAAATACGGATACACGAAAATCACTACACTATTAGGTATTACAATGAGCGCTTCAGGTATTGTAGCCGCAACCTTGTATATAGCGATTTTTTCAGGACTAACTATGATGTAACCTATGAGGAATACATCCATCAGGATGAGTAGGTTCGAAATCATAGTGTTCGCACACACATATGCTGAATATTTTATCAGCTCAAGCTTCTGATGCCTCGAGAGGTAATTCGCATTTCTTAGTGTCCTAATCGAGTAAAACCTCATCCCAACTAACGAGGTTATCATCGTCGCAAGGTAAAGAGCAATGATGATTCCACTAGCTTTTAAGTAATACGCACCGACAATCTCAACAGCCATATAAATAAAGGCATTGAGATTTGATAACAGGGCATATCGTTTATTCTCTCGCTTGCATCGCATCAGCAGGCAATAATATTGATATATGTAGTATGTCAATGGGTATAATGAATATATCATTAACACATGTCTCGCCTCAGCTACCTTTAATGGTGCAAACATCGCACATATGAATACGCCTATTGCAATTGCGAAGTTAAATGCCATTCCGAACTTTAGCGAAAACCAATAGTAGGCCTCTTTTTCCTCTTCAGGCCTCTGTTCTGAACAGAATTGAAGCATTCCATATATAATGCCCATTCCATTAAGTATCAAGAAGAAGGTCATTATATTATCAGCGTAGCCGAAAATTCCGTACTCACGCTTGGTCAAGAACCTTACAACAAAGACATTCCCGATAAATGTAAACACCTTGTTGAGAAGTCCCGAGCCCATTATATGAACTAGACCCTTCTGATATATGAATTTAATCTTATCCCGCATACTTACTGGCCTAAAAACTCCTTGATAACCGATGCCACCTCATTTACATCATCATCGGAGATATATGGGTGAATTGGCAGCGATAGAACTGTATCGCACAGCCTGTTAGTAACAGAATAAT
>BNJU01003081.1_pt1 | contig 111731 bp, 127 predicted proteins | sample 8539281 | NCBI WGS metagenome assembly BNJU01 (sample SAMD00202456, study PRJDB9452) | human saliva metagenome | isolation source: human saliva | place: Japan
TTCCCGGTGGCGTGGTTGAAGAAGGCAGCAGCCTGTGGTGTAGATTACCGGAAACACATGACTTGGAGTGGATATTGTAAAGTCTAAGTGTCACGGGCAGCCATCATGCCCACAGAAATGTTGCCAACGGACTTCTTGCCGGATATGGCGTTAAACAGGGGCTATTGCCGTAAAGTGTGCCATGACTCTCCACAATATCATTGCCGTAGGTGAATGAGATATGGCATTTGCCATCAAAGCTCTGGAGGAGCCAGGAGGAGGTATTATTCTTGTCCAAGGACAGTCAGGTCATTAGAAGAAGTACTATACCTATTGCCGGTCTGATGAGCCAAAGCGGAAGTGGGTAGACGAAAAGCTCAACCAATTCATAAGCTTGCCATGAGGGGCTTGGGGTTAATAAACAATTGGAGCCAGTGACCTTATGTCTCTTGCATTAATTCAGGGGTCAACACGGATATGGGACTTTGATGTTACATTTCCTTCTATTCTTGAGCGAATAGATACCTATCAATGTAGCGGTATATATTGAAGAATATGAAGGCAGATAGTGTGGAATCCGAAAAATGGAATAATGAAATTTAATGTGAAAGATAGAAATATAGAAATTGATAAAAATTAGAATATAGAATAGAATGAAGTTTTGCCGTAATGAGTTTGTAACTTATGGAATTAAGATGATGTTTGTTGCAATGAATCTGTCTTGTGGAACTGAATGAACTTAGATAATGGGAGAAAGATATGGACCAAAAATCAGGCTTTGGTACCATGGTTTTAGAAGAGGGATATTGGCGGGTATTACTTACCTTATGTCGCAACATCGACTGAATTATCTTATTGTTATTGCAACACTGTCAGGCGTGTTGACATGGTAAACGGATAAAAATCGTATTCGAGTGCAGTTATTCGAGATGTCTATGGGTCTTATGCTGGGATGCTTTTGTGTGCCTTTATGGCAGAATTAACTCTGGATGTATTGCCCTCAAGTTCCTCAGCTATGTTTTTCTCTATAGGTGATGTGCCTTTGCGCTGCCTTTACAGAATCCGGAGATGGTACGGTCTGCAGGGGTGGCAGCTTGTTTATCAGCGGATTTGTGGAATTTTGTGGCGGCATTATCAGTTACTAGTTGAAAATTCAAAACAGCTCTCTTCTCGGTACAGTTACCGGCATCAGGATTTATCTGGATAGCAAACGTTTTGATATTCTGGAGATCCGCTCATCGGTATTCCGGTACTTTTGGCAGCGGCACTGGAGAAGCCCATTTAGAGCTATATGTTTCGAAGCAGATTCCACCTCTTGTAATAACGATTGGGAATCATCTATACTCTTTGTCTTGGCAGAATTCAACCGGATTTAGCGGATAGGCTTCTATTCCCAATCAATCAACAGTATTGAGCACCCTGATTAACGGTTTGCCATTGTGGCGCCTTATTTAACGATTATTATTCCGTTGAGATTTATTAACTGGCCAGGATAACTTGGATAATGTAGGCTTCAATGCGGCAGAGCAATTACAATGTTCGAAGCTCAGTTTGCAGACCAGATTTGCAATACTTTCCGCCTTTGTGGTGTGATTTAATACAGTTTGGCTGGGACGCTGGGACTTTAAGAAGTCTGAGGCGGGTATAGGATTATTCTGTAATTTCGGGCGATTCAAAGTGACAGGGTACTGGACTCTTGCCTGTAAACAGTGTAATTTTGACGTTTGTACCCATCACCTTCCTTTGGTGTGCAGTGGTTATGATTAGCTCAGGTAGCTAAGGACAATAGTAAAAGCATTATCACAATAATAGCAGTGGCAATGGTTCCCTCCGTTGCCGACTATGTATAGCAGATTACAGGAGCACTCATGTGCCCTGCCAAGGCGCAAACGCGATTCAAGCCTCCAGCTTTAGCGAAATGTAATGCGGAACCACAAATGATTAAAATGCCGGTGCCCCGATGTGGAACGGCGTTCAGCTTAAACAGTCAGAAACCATCATTATCGGAATTCTCTTAGGAACCATAGATTACTGTTATCGATAAGAGACTGGATAAAGGTGGGTATAACAGCTCTCGTTGGTTGCCTTTCCTACTTCCAGCTTTATCCATGACGTCTCTTCGTTCTATCCCCTGCACGCAATATACAATAAACTATCTTGTTATTGCCATCTGTGTTATCTTCCATGCAGGAAGAAAAGAGCTAGTTTAAGAGCAGTGGAGCTTTGAATGTTTTAAAAGATAAGCGAGATAAAGTGATATAAAGCGGTATAAGCTAGAGATAATTATTTTTCAAGAAATAGGTCACAGAAATCAGGGATCATCCGCATGTGTCCATTTCAGACCTATTATATTATCTTCCGTAATTTCGGACTGCTTTTTACGGCTGGTGGTATACCGTCGTAGTTCTTCTAATTCTCACATTATGTGCGGATCCCAATCCTGTGAAGGTTTTCTTATAGCTGTGGGATCTGCAGTGGAGTCTGGTGCCGTTGGATTCTGCTTTATTAATTACAGGAGAAATATCGCCATTGGTTATTGCACTTACTAATAATGCTGCCAGAATATGTCCCACTTTGTTTAAAAGCTCAGCTACCTTGCAGGGTTCTTTCCTGTACTGAATCCACCATTAAATCAAGACAGAGGAGCAGAGGGATATAGTCATGATAAGAATTAACTTTGAGAACTAGAACTTATAATGAGAAGACCATTCCACTCATTTCTTTCGGGTGATACTTCATTACATTTCAAAAGGAAGAACTATTCCATTGCCACGATGCCGTTTGGTCCATGACCGTATTTACTGATGAGTCTGTCGCCATGAATGTTTTGTAATGACTGTCATGCTGATTATAACAGCTCATTGGTTACGCGTATCTAAAACATTATAATCATTAAAGGTGGGAACTTCCGTAAAACTGGGAAAAAGAATCGGACTTTGGAAGACCGCCAACGTACTGACGTCCCGCAGATTCCTCCTGTTTCAGGGTGTTTAAATCTGCCACGAGCTTTGCGGCATTCTTGCCTCAGCAGTATTTTCTACACATTTTCAGAGCTTGCTTCTGGGCAGAACGCTTTTCCTGAATGTTATTTTTTACCGTTTTTTGTTCTGTCCGTCTACAATTTCCATAATCGTTTCCGTACTTTTGCTTTTATTTATGCTGATTCAACTTCTGCAGCATCTGTACTTTCTGCATTGCTGTGGTGCTTCTGCAGGACTGCTCATCTGTAATGTGGAAAATACAGTGGAGTCAGGAACCTCCTGACCACCACCAGATGTTAATAACAGCGCCCCCTCAGCAAATTTTGTCTATGCAAATATCGTCTCCGTCCTTACTGCGCCAATTTCCATTTCCCTAATACAGCGATTATACTCATAATTTCGTTATAAAACCTCTTGAAACGACTTTCAGCGGTGAGTGCTTTTCTTATGCTTGCTCCTGCTTTTCCATTTATATCCCTGATGAGCAATAGCAGCTGCCATCACGGAAGAGATGCAGTAGCGCGATTCAAGGCTGCTAGGCACTAGGCACCCCTAATTTATAATCCTATTCCGATGGAAGCCCATGTTATCTCCCTAAATATATACAAATCATCCCTAAAATTTCCAAAAAATCACTTAGGCCTTGGTTCCAGGAGACATTCTATGCCCATGTATCTGGCAAAAAAAAAGACAGAACATAAAGAAAGCCTATTCTTTTGGTCTCAACATAATATTAACAAACAAAATAAGGAGATTGTGCGTTAGAGTCCCTCTTGTACGTTTACAGAAAATTCACCGTGAAATTCTATTAAGGCTGATGATGAACAATCTTCTTGTAACACTATTACTAAAACTCTTTTGAAACCTACTAATCAATTATTAATGAACCATAGCCTTTAACGTAGATATTGATCTGTTTAGATTTCCTGTACACAGCTTACATTTACCCCAGCTTGTGAAGCTTCCATGGCGTTCCATGAACCTGAGCTTTTTCATCCTGTCCCAGGGTATAAGCACCTTGCTCGTGCACTAGCCAAAAAGCCCTTTTACCCATCCTTTCCCATGCCTGTCAATAAAATGCCGATGGCCGGAGGCCTCATATTGCTCAACAGCAACGGAGCGGAAGAGTACATCTGAAGGACGGTGTCGAAGACATATCCTCTTCGGTGCAGAAACTCTGGCTCCTAAAACATCCTTGTGAATTTCCGCCTTTGAAGCCCTCCGGGGAATCAGCCAGACAAAGTCGAATAGAGCTCGTCGCCATCCTTTGCTTCCTGCCTCGCGCTGGGAGCAGTTCAAACGCTCTACGCCATTTCCGTAAAACAGGAGGCATATGCGGGTGATGACGATAAGGCGGCGATTTCGGCGCCAATTCCTTTAATACAGCCGATAGCGCCTCAGTTACAGAGGCGCCGCAACAATTAATTCAATATGCTGTTTCCCAGTCCACAATCTCCATTTTCTTCTACAAAATAAATATTCTGGGATATTATAGCACGGTTTACTTTTTTATCAGCTAGGAAGGGTGCATTGATTCATGCCAGAAAAGAGAGGTTGCTCTAGATCAGCAGCGTCTTTTCCAAGATCATTGTCAAGCATTTGACATGATTAACTAACAACTTATAGGATTTGTTGAAATGTTTGATATTGCCGGTGATGACCATGTATCCTTTGCTTACGTTGCTCCATGGCTGGCTCATAAAATATCACATGCTTTAGGATCCGGCGGTAAAATATTTGCTGGACTTGAATCTATTAGCTGGGCCTTTCAAAGCAGAAAAGTTTGGATAATGTCGATTGATGATTTCTTTGCTGAAAGTGATTTTGGTCGAGGAAAAGAACACTGAGATAATTGAGTTCTATCTCATTGTTTCAGACTGTTGTAATCCTTGTCCGTAAAATACCAAGCTCTAAGCTACGAATCGAGTGATGCTTTGGTGCAGATATGAGAGATCTGTATCCAATTACAGCAAAATATTTCTTAACACTTGCTGTTGCCTCATACCATTTCTGCGTTAATTTCTTCAAAGAGTCATATCGGAGGGCCGTGTTCTTCGACGGGTACGCTGGGCTTTTTCAGAACGTGTACTGGGATTGACTCGGGACCGGTCGTTCATACTGAAAGAATTCGTTTCTTGATTAGAGTCCTGGCCATGCACATTCAAGACGATTGCAGGTGAATGAGTCCTAACTCTCTAAAGATTTTGTATTGATTTTAGTTTTCTGTATCCTCTGTGAGACATGTACTAATGTACCTTCATGCGAGTTTTACCTCCGCAAATTAGAATTTACTAATCTCTCTATATTATAGGATTTAAAATGCAAATTGCAATCGATGTGAATTACATTGTGTGGGATGTTGCCCTAATCAAAGCAGAGGGGTATATATACTTTCAAGTCACGTTTACAAACTTTATTCAACGAGGATTAGTAAACGTTTAAACGAACTCTTCAGGAGCTTGTCCCGTATGCTACATCATGAAACTCTTAAAGATCATCCATACGTCCTGCATTCAGTAAATGACCTACCAAAGAGCGAGACGATTTTTGTCCTTTCTGCAAATCCTTTTCGAGGTATGTAAAGCGCCCTGTTGTATTCCTTGTGCTAGACCTTTTCTATTCCCTTCTCATACCTTCTTCTATCCTCTCTCTGCTTCTCTAATAAAACATTCATCTTCTTTTCTCCTTCCTATCTAATTTTACCTTCTTTAATAAAGCTACTCTAGAGACTAAAACTTCTGACTAATTTCTTAGGATTGGTGTCTTCAAAAGTCTCTAGCGAGTTCCTATTTTATTTATCATCTTGCCTTGCCGTATTGAAATATAGGATATGGGAACCATCTTTAAACAAATTGCCGGATTTTCTAATAACACGTTCAATCTGATATAACTGTTTCTCCCTCTCTAGCCATCTTTATCTGCATACAGGATTGCTACAGCTTCCTTCTCATAATCCATACACCAGCTGTTCGTGTCGTCATAAAATGGCTGCCTCATGTTTTTGTCAGTGTCAAAATCAAAAATTCTCAGTGCAACAGCTTGCATCGAATTTTGATTCTTTTACACTTGTATTATCAATATAACATAGCTTTTCCAGTGATTTGAAAACTTTTCTCCCTTCTTAGTAGTGTGTGTCCATTAGAGAGCATGATAACGCGCCCCTTTGGGAATGCCCTCAGCAGATGAATTTTGCACTTCAATGTTATAAAAGTAAGCCCTTTTTCATCGGTGCAAAAGGCAATCCAATATCAAAAGCTCTTCCATACCAGATTTGGCAGCCTTTTCTGAAGTCTTTGTTCCTTTAACTTTAAGGAAGATTTATCCAAAATCGTTTGCAGAACATACTCAGTACAAGCCTGTTCTTCCCACCTTGCATAAAGTCATCCATCAAAGTTAGATGCGATAATCTTCTTTTCCCAAAAGCATCATCTTTTTCTGTTCTCTTTGATTTACCTTCTGAACGAGCAGATTTTTAACCTTAGCATTAGTAAAATTTGTTTTCATGAGTCACCTGCGAAAATTGAAATAATAGAATTGAATCACGAAAACTACAATTTGCAGATGATAAGTAGAAAGCTGATAATTTGGGATATAGACTGTTCAACAATTTATGTATTGTGAATGATTCATATTTTACTGCAAGCAGGGGGCTTCTTCTACTCCACATTCGGATAATATCCGTATAATGATGTATAAATTGTAGCTAATGAAAGAGCACTACCATCCTCACCTGCGCCTATTCAGAGACTAGGAGCACTGTCTGTCCCTTCCCCAAAGGCAATCAGAGCCCCTCGGTACTTAACAAAAAGGCGAGGCGAAGCGAAGCAGACTGCTTTAGTACCGCTGGTCGAGCTTGAGTTGCGAGCGTGCTGGCAGGACGTATGAAATGTGATGGCTCGATATAATATGAGCAATACTCTTTGCATTTAGTACCATAGTCGGGCAGAGTTAGCAGGGCACGTGCTTGGGGCTAGGGACTGCAGTGCTCCGAAACGTCGTATACAGCAGTGCCATTAAAAGACAATAGCATATCCTCATCCAAAAAGTTAGAAGATATGCTTTATCCTGTGATTGTGTTGCTGATCGTTCTGCTTGTCAAAAGCACTTTTCCTTTGCCTATTTTTCATCCTTCGATAAATCGCGGAGCTTCACATAGAGTATAAGAGCCAAGTGGCTTTTGTCAGTCCCTCGGGTGACCGATGAAAAGAGGTTGTCCTCAGGATAGAGTCACGTCGTAGAAACGCACTTTTACCAGGAGGCATCCTTGGTAGGCTGGTCAAAAGTAAAATCATAACATTCCGACAAAAGATTGATAAAAGTCCTCTTTTAAACTTGATGGGAGAGCATGAAGTTAAAGGCGGAAGATAGCATTTCTTCAAGCTCCTCACTGACGGTGTATTAACCGTCTTCAATGGGAACAAAATACTTGTTTTCCAGCTCTTTGGAGCTTTTTCAAACTTTCGGAAGATATTTCAGGGTTTTCCCTACCTTGGATGAGACATTTTTGAGAAATGTCTGTGGCAATCTGCAGTGTCCCCAATTTCCTCCTAACTTTCCAAAGTACTCTAGGAGATACATGCGAAATGTTGTAGGGCTCTTCTCCGGAAGAGCAACCGGCTCAGATGAGACCCGTCATTAGCTGTATTTTTCTGCCAACTGGGGCATCCCACATTTCCAGATAATCAAGTGAGATTCCTCTCTGCATGAAGTGAGGTGTAGTTGTGGTGAGCTTATTCAGACAGGTTGTCATCATATCCTGATTATGTTTTTGGATAATGTCATTCACATAATCATGAGAGTCCGTATATCGAGCTCTCCAGGATAGAAGAGACGAGCACAATCAAAGGCTTTTACACTGGGTCAATGCCAATTTCTCCTGCATAAGGTGTAAAGCCGCTTAAAGTCCTCATCAGATAAATCGTTCTTAAAATCCTCTTATACTACTTCAGAGTAAGGAGGATTGCACTAAGGCACGTCGTCCAAAGGACATGTAACTTCTCACTATCTAAAGTAAGCATGCCGTTGCAAGCTTCTGACGATTCCGTAAAGAGATGAAAGCGCTGACGCTAGCAGTGTCAATGTCGATAACCTGGCGTACCTTATCTACGATGATGCCGATAGGTACGGAATCAATGTTTAATACGATAATGCAGGTCTTGAAAGTATATTCCTCAGCTTCTCTGTCCATCAGTAAACGAATGTCTCACAGCCGGGAAGGATAGAACCTCTTAGGTTGATGATTCCCTTTGCATAGTAGGGAACCATGGGAAGAAACGGTGATGCTATGAGTCAGTTGATGACTTTCAATGACATAGCACGTGCTCACTCACTACGTACCAATCACCCGGATTCGAAGGTTAAGCAACGCTCTGCATCAGTTAAAATCTTTCTCGTCCTGCTTGTTTTCTTGACTTTCAACTTCTTCTAATAATTCTTCTTGCGTCAATTCTTCTGCCATCTGCTTCCCTCATAGAAAATGTTTTCAATGGCTTGAGAGTACAAAGCCTAGCACGTCTAAGATGATACAAATGTTTCCATCTCTAAGATGGAGCAACCATTGTACCACTGGACTTTAAGTCATGACGCATTGAAGTAAGCGGAGTGAGCTTTACCACAACCTGCTGTTCTCCGATTAGAGTCATCTACGAATGAGGCAGCAAGACTTGTCCGGTCTCTACCAGATGAGAACACCGTCACTGCATTCAGTGTGCTTTTCCTGTCGATACCGTAGAAAATTGTTCAGGCGAGATGATTGGATGAAAACATCCATTCTCTCTCATCTCATTTCCGTTCTCATCAAATACGACTTCGGAATCATCTACCTTGAAGGACGACGGATATTTACGATAGGAATGGTGAGATCGTATCTCAACTTTACGTCACCGTCCATAATAGCCAGTGTAAGAAGGGAATCTTCATGGTGAAGGTTGAACCTTACCGATTTCACTGGAAATGCTGATGGTACCTCCAACGAACTCAGATTCTTCTTTACTACGTCCCTACTCAACGCCTCGACCGGAGAACTCGGTTACTGCGGTGTTGATTGGAAAAGCTTTCAGGAAGCATAATCAAGCCCAAAGCTTCTTTCTTGCTGTATTCGGAACAGGAAACATAAGGATTCCCTTTTTCCTCAGCCTTGTCTGAGCTTTCGGATCCATTCCGTAGTCGTCATCCTGAACGGTAATGATAACTTCGGAAGATAGTGTGGGAAGCGGGAGGATTAACTCACCCTGAGAATCCTTACCTGCTGCGATACGCTCTTCCTGTGGTTTCCTCGATACCGTGTCATACTGTTACGGACAATGTGCCATCAAAGGATCCTGGATGCTATCACGATGATCTTATCCACTTCGGTATCCTCACCGATGATGGTAAAGCAACAGTCTTTTCACAGCTCTGCTTCATATCACGAGCGATACGGTTTCATCTTCTGGAATACACGCGAGGATGGACTCATTCGTAAGCTCATGGCGATATCCGCAGATCGTCGGTTAACACGAAGCTGTCTTGCAGACTTCATGAGTTGTCCAGACTTTCCTGAGGCGGCCTTACGAAGAACAGGAGGAGGAGGTTACCACTCAGATTCGGTAATAGCAATTTCTCCTACCGGGTCGTTTAAGCTGTCCAGCTTCTGCGGGTTCGCAAAATCAAAGCTCTGCTTTACAGGTGCTGCAACTTTTTGCTGTGCAGTCTGCTGCAGCCGCTGCAGGCTCTTTGCTTTAACTTTGGTGCGAACTGCTTTCACCATTTTGCGCTCTTAACCTCAGCCTTTTGCCTCAGCCTTTGTTGCCTCTACAGGCTCATAGGAAGGATGTGGCTCTGCTCCCCGTAGAAATCTCACCCTTTTCACAGTCTTCGTCACTATCGGAAGGCAGGAAACATCCTTCGTCGATAATGGTCTGTGCTGTTTCGGATTGCTATCCATATCACGGATATAACGGAACTCTAAGTCAAATTCATGATTGCATTTACAATCATAAATGCACAGAGTTTTTCCATGCCGATTCCTTCATCTAAGAAGACATGGATGAATTTCTTAGCCTTATCATCCTTTGGAGATTTGCAGAGTTCTCACGGAAGCGCTTTGTGCTGTCTGCCGCCTCTACAACAGGAGCGAGGTCTGCTAGGAGCTTCCCGGAAATCTTTGCCAAAAGCATTGATGGAACCTGCAAATTCTTCAACATTGTTATCCAACTCTTCATGCCTTTACCTTCTCCAGTCCGCTACGAGAAAATCTTCGAACGGAACATTAAGTCGAAAAGTTCCACTTTTTCTGGTCTCCACTAAAGAATCGAATTCCCTTATCACGAATAAAGAAGAACATGTCTGCAATATGGTGAGCGATATTGGAGAGAGGTGAACTCCATCATGGCACTGGAACCCTATAATGGTGTGCATGATTCGGAAGAAATTTCGTTTACGTCATCTGTGGAGAAATCCCCTACCTTTTTCGTGCGATAAGCATTTCGTCCAACTTATCCAGGAGCGCTTCCGTCTCCAAGAGATAGGTGTCCAGCATTCCTTCCATTGTACTATCCATGGTTTTACCACCTTTTCCTATTTACTAAACTGTGTTCTGTTTCACAGCAGTATCCTCGTTATCTATCGGCAAAAATCCCTACTACGCATAAAGGCAAAGTTGGAAAATGCCGACACCGCCGTTTTAGCAGTGCTTCCATACCCATTTCCTCAAAAAGGGAGAAAAACTCAGTATTCCAGAAAAGTTCCGGAGCATCGCTCTTCCTGAAATCATCATTTCCTACTTCCTATCATCCTATGGAAAAGAGGGCTAGAAGCTCTTCGCTGCTGCCTATAAGTCTTCTTAAGTCATTGTTTACAGAGTTTACCATATGCTGGTAGCGTGAGGTGGTTTTAACAAGCTCCACCTGTTCCTGATCCCATGTCCACGTTATTTCCATCTAGTCGACTGGATTCGTTTTTGTGCTGTAATTCTTGCCCTCTGGGACTGTATAGCATTCCCGCATGTGACCTTTTTCTTTCGTCCACCCTGCTCCGCAGTAGAAATGCAGTGAAGGTTCATTCTCAAGGTGAGATATTTTTGACTTGTAATTCAGCGTATCTACATTGGCGATATTGTTTACCGTAAGATTCTGCCGTCCCAAGGCAAATCAGGGTCTTCCGTGAGGGCTACTCCATTTCCATAAAAATAATGACATAGCTATCCTTTTCTCTGTTTTTAGCTCAACACAATATCGGACAGTTTTTGCTTTTTATAAGAAAAGCAGATTTTTCTTTTGCTTTTTAGAATTTGCTTCGTCCTTCCTGTTTTCGTGTTGTGCTGCTTATTATCCCTTGTCGGAATTTTGAAAATCTTTCCATATAAGTAAGAAGAAAGTTTTTGCATAATAGCATTTTTCAGAAAGAAAGTACAAGAGCTTCCGGAATCTTTTTCTCTGACTTCTGAAAAGCTATTAACTAGCCTTCTTGAATCTTTTCAGTCTGCCTGAAATTCTTTGATAAAAACGCTAATTTCCTTATATAAGTATTATCGCCGATGAACCTATGAGCTTTATAAGATTGACAATAAAAATAGGAGTTCGAAATTCAGGAGGAATGAAAGCGTGAAGAAAAAGCAAGAAATGAAGGGTTCTTTTATTGGAGAACCTTAGGTTAGAACAGAAAATGTCATTGATTATCAGTGGGCTGACCTTTTGTACTGCTGCTCTAGCTTACTGTATTTTTGTTGTATAGTTTTGGATGTCCATGAACAAAAAGGTGAGATGCCAATATGGCGGATAAAGGGGAGCAGGCTTCCTATACTTTGGATGATTTGATTACTAGCTGAATACACAGCTGACAACATTGAGGACAAGTATCAGCTTTGTATTTGACCAGCATGATGAGGTGGGAGGCGTTCCAGGTAATCCCTGGACAATTAATGATGAGGATGGAAATCCCCTAGAGCATTACCCTATGGAAAAACGTATCCTTCGGGCCGTGTGTAAATGCTTACCTTCCTGCTTCCCGTTATAATGCGGAGGTGAGTGATTTTAAATGCGCTGTATGCAAACCTTAAGACGGAACCGAATCTGGCAGATATCGGTATTTTTATTTGAGCCGAATGCATTTTATCAGGAATGAGAATTACGCCCTATTCTTTCCCAAGAAGATCTGGATAAAGAGCGATTACCAACCATCCTTATTCCAAATTATCAGGATGAAATTTATTATAAGGCAGTAAAGGAAAAGGGTTCTACCTTTATTACACCGGTTTACGGAGATATACAAAAGCCGGAAGAGAGAATGTTTGCGATTTATCATCCTATTATGAAGGACAATCAGTTTTGGGAAGTATTCTTTTGGATGTGAAGGAAGAGGTACTTCCACTGCAAGTCAGACCGATGAAGAATTCCCTCATGTTTGTGAACCTGATTGATGGAGAGGGGATTATCACAGCAAAGAAAAAACAGTAAATGGAAAAGACTTTAAAAGAGCTTCTTCCGGAGAGCAGGTACTGCCATTGCCGAAAAAGATGGAGTCAAGGAAGCCTTTGCTCTTAATATTGTGAATGAGCATGGACGAGCAAGAAGAGAGTACTATACCCATTGACATGGAAGCGTGTACCTGGTGGACTAAGACTCAGTATCTCTCACCAAGATTATAGTAAGAAGTGGATCGATTAAGAAATGTGGGAATTGTAGCAGGATTTAGCACAGTATTTGCTCTTGCATTTGCGTGTGCCCTGATTGATTGCTATTTCTTAAAGCCCTGCAGAAGGTGGTAGAGGTAGGAGAAAAAGTTATCCAGGGGATTTTGACATGAATCTTTCCTATAAGAGAAAAGGACGAAATCGGAAAATTAATGCATTCCATGGGGATGTGGTTTCCAGAGTGGGTCCGTATCGGAGACCTTTCCGAAAAATTAAATCAACTTGCACAGGAAACTTCAATGTGGAAATGAATAATGCGAGAGTACTACAGCAGGTGCCTATCGTCCACTGTTTGATTCCATTCAAAATATTTCACGATCTTTCCGGTACCATGGCGGAGAGTTCAGCAGAGCGCGGTACAGGTGAATTCGGTGCGGGCAGAGTGCTCCAATGCCCAGGGACTTTCTCAGGGTGCTACAGGCAGCTTCTTCCATCGAAGAATTAAGTGCCACTATGAGATGATATATCCGCAAAAGATTAAAAGAAAACAGCTGAAACTACAAAGAGAGGCTTCCGTCTTTCCAATATGGCAGGTCAGTCTGTGTGGTAAGCTAACGATGAGAGAAATGTCTTTAGCTATGGAAGAGATTACTAGAAAAGTCTCAGGAAATTAGTAAAGATTATTAAGACTGACATGATATTGCCTTCCAGACCAATATTCTATCCTTGAATGCGGCTATTGAGGCGGCTAGAGCAGGAGCAGCAGGAAAGGGCTTTGCAGTAGTAGCGGATGAGGTAGGTAACCTTGCTCAGAAATCTGCAAAGGCAGCACAAAACACCTCTTCTTTGATTGAAGAAACTATTGAAGCGGTAAACAAGGGAGTTCGTATTTGAAGAAACTGCAGAATCCTTGACAGAGGTAGTAACCCGTGCCAGGAGAAGATTAATGATTTAATTGATATAGCAAGTAGTTCATCAGAAGAGCAGGCTCGTGGCGTTAGCCAGCTTAGTGTGGGAATCGATCAGATTTCCTCCGTAGTACAGAGCAACACCAGCAACAGCGGAAGAATCTGCAGCAGCTTCCGAAGAGCTGTCCGGACAGGCCAAGTATCTTACAGGATTTTGGTGGGAAGATTTAGACTTCGAGAGAATAAGAAGAAGCGAAAAACAGTTTTCACTTATATATGCTTGAGGATGGTCGATGAATCTAAGAGTTCTTCATTTAAAAATGATTTAGGGGACACGAAATTCAAGGAGGAAAAACAATATGAAGAAGAGAAACAAAAAGTACCACAGGCTCTTTTTACGAGAACCTGAGCTTAGTCGAAAATATCCTTAATCCTGGGTTCTTTTGACCTTTTGATTTTGACCGGTCTGCACCGCTATATTGCACAGCTTAGACTGTCTATGAATAAGAGGGTGGATGCCAATATGGCGGATAAAGGCGACAGAGGCATCTTCCGATCTGAGCGATTTGATGACAAAAATTAGATACCATTACGAACAATATTGAGCGAGTATCGCGCTTTGTCTTCAGCAAAATATGAAGTCGACGAAGACTGGGTAATCCATGGAAGATTAGAGATATCGAGGCAATGACCAAACCGTTACCCCTATGGAAAATGCATCCTTCCGCGGTCGTGTGGTGGATGCGTCATCCCGGCTTCCCGCTACAATGCCAAAGTGGTAATGCTGAATGCATTGTATTCCAACATGAAGGATGATGAAAATCTGGAGATATCGGTGTTCTTTTCGAGGCCATGCCTTCTATCAGGAATTGATAATTGTCACCTCTGCTTCTTAGAAATGAAGTGGAGAATAGAAGGACTATGAACTTTCCTTATGAGAAGTATCAGAATAGAACTATTATCCCAGATCGAAGGAAAAGGGAATACTCATATGTTCTACCATTATATAGTGACACTGTAGATCCCAGCAAAAAGAATGTTTGCAATTTAAAGCCTTATGTCTAATAATCAATTTATGGAGGCATCATCCTTCTGGATGTAAAGGAAGATATGTTACTTAACATTAGCATGGAGGATCCTGCCTTTCCCCTCTATGTTTGTAAACATGATTGATGGAGAAGTACTGATTCACAGTAAAAATGATGAAGTAAACGGAAAACACTGGAGGAGCTTCTTCCGGAGAAAGGCCTACAAAGCTATTTCGAAAGATGGAAAAAGACAGAAGCCCTTTACCTAAAAGAGTTGTAAATGAGCATAATCAGGAGAGGAGAGTATTTCATCCCATCGATATGCAGGTAGCACCGGTGGAGTTGAGATTAAATATTTCGAGAAAGACTACGACAAGAAGTAGATCTGTCTGGTAAAAGTTCAGGAGCAACTGCCCGGTATTAGCAACCGTAATCTTTTTGAGTCATCGTAACAGCAGTTTGATTACTCGTTTCTTACAAGCCATTACAGAAGGTGGCAGAGGCAGGAGAGAGCTTTTCCGCGGAGATTTCTCCATGGATCTTTCTTATAAGAGCAATGATGAAAATCAGCGTTCTGATGCATTCCTATGAACAACGTAGTAGAGAGAATCCGTTCCATTATTTCGGATCTTTCCAGAAGCTCACTGAGACTGGCACATGGAAACTTCAATCTGAAAATGAAGAATGAGGAATACTATAGTGGATCCTATAGACCTCTCTTTGATTCCGTGTCAATATCACTGCAGATCTTTCCAACACTATGGCGAGATTCAGCAGAGTGCAATTCAGGTAAATTCCGGTGCAGAGCAGGTAAGCCCGGTGCCAGGGACTTTCTCAGGGTGCTACGAGCAGGCGTCTTCTATCGAGAGCTTTCTGCAACAGTAAATAGATATTTCCGACATATTACAGAGACAGCGGAGCACCGTCTTGCCAATGCGGAGGCGGGAATGCCGGCAAGGAAGTAAGCAACTCCGACAAGCGGATGCAGACGAGATGAAAGGTGCACCATGGAAAAGCATCAATGAAAAAGATCGGAGAAATCAATAAGATTATCAAGACCATTGATGATATCGCTCTCAGACCAATATCCTGGCTCTGAATGCGGCAATCAAAGCAGCAAAAGAGCCGGTGTAGCCAGAAGAAAGCTTTGCGGTAGTGCGGATGAGGTGGAAAATCTTGCCCAGAGTCTGCAAATGCGGCAAAGGATACCACCATGTTGATTGAGGAAACGCCCTTCAGGCTGTTGAGCGAGGAACTGTCCTGGCAGATGGCACGGTGAATCTCTTAGAGAGTGGTGAGCGCGCAGGAAAAGTAACCGATTTGGTAAATCAGTGCAGAAACCTCTCCATGGAGGCAGTCCAGAGCTGGTAGAGCAGGCGTCTGTGTGAGAATCGACCAGATTTCCTCCAGTGGTAGGAGTAACACCACCAACAGCGGAAAGAGTCTCGGCTAAATGACTCTCCAGAAGAGCTCTCCGAGATGCTAATATTTTAAGCGACTATGGTAAGACGCTCGAGTTGAAGTGAAGACCTGGCTACGCATGAAGTCGCTTGGACAAAAAGTAACAAAGACAGTTTTAAAACGCGTTATCACTGATGGTAACGAGTGATACTCTGAAATACAAAGAGTAGAGAGTCTCTTTATAGAAGGCTCTCTATCATTTATATATAAGTATAGATGGATAAAGTATAAGAAGTCTCTTATTGGAATTTAAAATTCTATTGCACTATGGGACTGAAATAATGACAATCTTATTCTACCAGTACTTACTGAAGGTCGATCAAGTGACGCTGAAAACAATAAAAGAAGCGATGATGCAGTATGGGTCTTGTAATAGGGGTTGTCTGAGCCCGTCGGTACTTGCGAAAAACAAGAGAAGCGCAGTTTTTCGCTTAGTATCCGCTACGTGGCGAAGCTAGCGAGAGCGTGCCCCGTTTCAGACCTATATTGCTTAGAAAGATCTGATTTTTCGTGCTCCTTAGTATCCGCTACGAGGCGAAGTTAACGGGAGCGTGCCCCGATTACAGCTCCATACTGCATCAGAGCGCACCGTCACAAAGAATACAGTCCTTCACTACGAAGGGCGAAGCTAGCGAGAGTGTGCCCCGATTACAAGTCCCATACTGCATCAGAGCGCACCGTCACAAAGAATACAGTCCTTCGCTACGAAGGGCGAAGCTAGCGAGAGCGTGCTCCGATTACAGCCCCATACCGCATCATCGCGGAATTCCATTATTCCATCAAAAAGCGTAGATAATAAACAATTATTCGATTGAAAAACGTAATAATCGTAACATTATTCAATCAAAAACGCAATTTATTTCTTTCTATCTCTATGAAAGTGCTAAGATAGTAGCGGAGGACTTAATCATGGAGAATGCATTTTTACAATTGAAAACATGGAAGGATAAGAAAAACAGAAAGCCATTGCTCCTTACTGAGTTCTGTCAGTGGAAAAGACCTTCTGGTCAAAAGGACTTGCTAAGAAAGAGTTTACAGATTTTGCCTATTTTAATTTTGATGGAAATGAGGGCTTCATTCTTGTTTTGATTATGACTTTGATGTAAAGAGAAATTTTAGACGAATTAGGACAGAAGTCTCAAAAAGAAAATTATTCCCGGAACAACATTGGTGATGAGATTCAGGACTGCCCTCGGGCAATACAGGCATTAAAGTATTTTTGTGAGGATATGCCGGAATTACATTTGATTGCAGCAGGATCTCTTTTGGGAGTGGCTTTTGACGACAAGAGGGGATTTCTTTCCCGTGGGGAAAAGTGGATCGTATTGAGATGTATCCTATGAGCTTTGAAGAGTTTGTTCGAGCTGATGGCGGTGAACGATATTTGAGGGATTCAAAAACATCCGTTGGAAAGAGAGCTGCCTTCTTTATACACAGAACCTTTAGAGAAATACCTGAAGAATTATTTTATTGTGGGAGGAATGCCTGAGGCGGTACAGAACTGGGTAGATAGTCACGATTATAAAGCTGTTGAAGAAACACAGGACAGAATTTTGTGAGATTATGGAGATGATTTTGGAAAAACATACCACAAAAAGACACTGCAGTAAAGCTAAGGCTGATTTGGGATTCTATTCCAACACAGATTGCAAAAAGAAAATAATAAATTTATTTTTCTCATGTAAAACAGGGAGCACGGGCAAAGGATCTGGAGGATGCCTTGGAGTGGCTTGTCAACGCAGGGATAGCCGGAAAATTAAATTTGATTACCACACCGGAAATTCCTTTGGCAGGAATGGCAGATTATTCTTATTTCAAAGTGTATATGTCGGATGTGGGGCTGTTAAGGAAGGCACGTCTTAATTATAGGACAGTGCTGAAGGAATAACTATATCAGCTTTTAAAGGTGCTTTAACGGAGAATTATGTATACTGAACTTCAAAGTATGGAAATCGATGCCTATTTTAGGAAGCAATGCCAATGCAGAGTTGAATTTTGTTACTGATTATGAAGGCATTTTGCTTCCGTTGAAGTGAAATCATCGGATAATACTAAGGCAAAAAGTTTACAGCTCTTTTGTAAACGGTATCATCCTAGAATGGCAATCAAAACTTCTCTGAAAAATGTGGGAGATAATCAGGAAGGAGAAACGCATATTTGGTCTATCCCTCTTTATACGCTTTTTCGCTTAAGGAGTATTTATATAAAGAAATGAACTGGTGATTTGTCTTTCTGAGTTGAATAGAGATTTCTCAGGCAACGGCAGAGCAGTCCGCAGCAGTTTCCTGAGGAGCTTTCTGTCATACTCAATATCATGAATGATCTGTTAACCGTTTTCAACTGAAGAATAAGGATTAATCAAAAATACACAAAAATGAGTTTTCATAAAAATATGCATTAAGCTTTCATAAAATACGACTGTATAGGATAGAAGGAGAGATTTATCATATACGTAAAGTTGATTATAACTTTAAGCTTGAGCATAAAATAAAAAGACAGTCTCTTGAGAAGCTGCAAAACCCTGTTTTTAGGATAATGCAGAGCTCAAAGGGTTGTTTTAATTTTAAGGAATATTTCTCAGAAAATACTCTTATAAAAAGGCTAAGTCGGACGATGAATTAGAGAAGAGAAGTAGAATTTTCAAGGAGGAAAATATCAAAATGAAAAAGAAGCAATACCACTGGGACATCCTTTTGAAAAAGATGAAGCTCAGTACAAAGAATGTCTGTGGCAATAGGACTTCTAGCATAATTTTAATGGCAGGTTTAGCTATTGCTATTATTTCCATGGAAAGATCTGCAATTTATGGTGCTTTACAGGGAAATATGGATGATAAGATCTGACTGAATTGCGATCTGATAACGTAGTTACCTATATTGAGGTGACAGTCGAATACCATTAAAAGAAGGCATTATAAGTATATATGATCAAACTGATATGGCAGGAGGGTTCCCTCCAACTCTTTGACCATTGAGGATGATCAACACAATATCTTAAAACCCACTACATGGCAGGAACCATGTTCCGTTCCCTGCATAGTAGATGCGGTAATCCCGCCAGCCGTTACAATGCGGAAACCACTCTTTTGGACTCAATTTATTCTTCTTTAGCAATAATGAGTCCTATGTGGAATCGAGTGTTTTCTGGAGCTGAATGCTTTTCATCAAGGAATTGAAAACCATGCGCCCTATATGAGCAGGAACCGATGCAGAGAAGAGAAAGCTGATGGTTTACCCCTACAGCATGTATTCCCAGAAGGACTACTATTTAAAGGCAAAGGAGAATAAGGGATTGAACCTGACCAATGCCTATGAAGATGAGAGTGCAGAGGGTGGATGGGTAGTATCTGTTATTGAGCCGATTATGTATAAGGATGAGTTTAAGGGAATCGTCATTATCGATATGGATATGACTTCCTTTGAAATCATTGAACAGAAGGATGAGCGATTCGAGAGTTTATACAGCAAATGTTTTTGATACCAACGGTCACATCATGTTCAGTATGAACGAAGAGCACCAAGGAAAGCAGTTAAGTGATATTCTTCCGGCAGACAGCATGGAAAAGCTTCAATCCTATCTGGATAAGGGAGAACCTTTCAATACACACATTGAAAACGAAAAGGGAGATTTGGTACAGTTTAATGCCCGTCCTCTGCAAGTTGAAGGCGTAACCTGGTGGGTAGCCATCGAGGTTTCCGAAAAGGAATATACTAAGGCAATCAGTAACATGATTATGTTGGCAGTCTCTTTCTGTTTTGGGAATTGTACTCTGGTAGGATTCAGTTATTTCTTCATCAAGAAGTCTTTGAATCCATTAAAGAAGATTGCCGATGGGAGAATCTGGCAGAGGGAGATTTTCCAAGGAAATCAACTATCCCTATCAGGATGAAATCGGACAGATTGCCAAGAGCATGGAAAAGGTTGTGGAGCGAATCCAGCTATTATTCAGGATTTGGCAGGAAAGCTGAACAGATTGCCAGCGAAATTTTTCCTTCGAGTTCTGGAATACCCAGCTTATAACGGAGAATATGAGCTCTGCTGAACAGCCTTTATGATATTTTTAGATGATTTAAATGTCACCAAGGAGAAATCTGAACAGCTCTCATATGGTAAACTCTTCCGCTATGCAGGTTGAGCGGTTCCGCCCAGACTCTTGTCTCAGGGAGCAACGAACAGGCTTCTCCATCGAAGAGCTCAGCTACCATGAACGATATTCCGTAAAGATTAAGGGAAACAGCGGAAATGTCCCAGCATGCTTCCGGACTTTCCAAGGAAACCGGCAGTGGTAGGAACCAGTAACCAGAAGATGAACGAGATGTCCAGAGCATGCAGGATATCACCGAGAAGTCTCAGGAAATAGCAAGATTATTAAGACCATTGACGATATTGCTTTTCCAGACCAATATTCTTTCCTTGAATGCGGCTATTGAGGCTGCAAGAGCGGGAGCGGCAGGAAAGGGCTTTGTGGTTGTGGCGGACGAGGTAGGAAACCTTGCTCAGAAGTCTGCAAAGGCTGCCTAGAACACCTCCAGCTTAATCGAGGAAACCATTGAGGCGGTAAAATAGTGAGCAAGAATCACAGAAGAAAAACTGCAGAATCTCTTTTCTGCAGTATCTCAGAAAACCGAGAGAATTAACGGCATTATCACCTCCATTTCTTCCGCATCCGAGGAAGAGGCTGAAGGGACTCGCAGCTTACTACAGGTCTGGATCTGATTTCTTCCGTAGTACAGAGCAATACTGCAACAGCGGAAGAATCTGCAGCGGCATCTCAGGAGTTTCCGACAGGCAGACCGCTTGAATGCATTGCTTGAGAAGTTCCAGTTAAGAACAGAGCCATACAAAAGAGAATTGAACGGCTGCGGCAACAAAGAAGGAAGAGACCGTCTCCGGTAGTTGATGATATAGAAGTCATTCCTGTAGTGGAAAAAGACGGAAGCTGCTCCAGTGGTAGACAATAAGAAAGTCATTCTGACAACAGTAAAGGTGGAAGCTGTTCCCGTAGTAGAGAAAGTAAAGAATACTCCTGTAATAGAGGAAGTAGAGAATACTTCTTTTGTGGATAAAGCAAAAGTAACTCCTGCTACAGCAAAAATTAGAAAAGCCGGTAGCAAAAAGAAGAGAAGCCTGCTAGAATTAAAGAATGAGAAGCAGGTAGAAGAGAAGCTGGTGGAAGCGAAGGAAGATAAAGCGGTAGCTAAAACTGAAAAAGCCTGAAGCTAAAACAGAGGTAAAAAGCTGTGAAGCAGATGAGCTGAAGGAGGAAGAAGCTCCTGTTAAGAAGCCGGTGAAAAGAAAAGGCAAAAGCTACAGCACCAGCTGTAGAAGAAGGACAGGTTTTAGTGGATATCAGCGGTATGGATGGTATGGATTTATCCCAGATTCCTATTCCCGGAGATGCTCACTATGTACCCCAGGATGGAGCAAAAGAAGACCTGTCTCAGAAGCTGGGAAAAAGTCCACCGAGGAGAAGGCGGAAAGAGAAGAGGTTTTAGCCAAGGATTTAGGAAAGATCCGGAAAACCGAGTATAAGAGAAGTATCTCACCGGATGATGACAAGTATTAATTAGTCAGCATCTTTAGAAAGAGTGATCAACGCCATTGCTTATCCTCTTTTTGTGGTTTTAAGCTGTATCAGGGTGTAGCTGGGTAATATTTCTAAAGCGCCGGGAAGAATAGGCTCAGCACTTATCACTTGATAGCAGGAGTATCCGGAAGACTGTAGAAAGGGAAAAGTCAAAACTTAAAAATAAAGGAAACCGCCTAGATTTTTATATAAATTGCGCAAAACCCCCTTGGAATTTGTGCACTTTTGTGTATACTGTTGCATATGGAGAAGAAAAGATTTGCTGATGGTGTTTTAACCACCCTCTGTTATGTAGAGAAAGAGGGCAAATGGTTAATGCTTCACCGGAATAAGAAAAGGAAGATATTAATAAAGGAAAAATGGATCGGTGTAGGAGGGCATTTTGAAGCGGGAGAAAGCCCGGAGGATTGTCTTTACCGAGAAGTTTTCGAGGAGACGGGACTGCATGTCCTGAGCTATCAACTAAGGGGAATCGTAAGTTTTTCTATGGAGAAAAGGATTGCAGCTATATGTTTTTATTTACGGCTGCACTGGAAGAAGGTTCTTTAAAGGAATGTTCGGAGGTGAACTGCAATATTTTTCCTATGAAGAGGTAAAAGCTTACCTTTGGGAGGGGAGACCGATCTTTCTGGAATTGCTGGGCAAAGGGAGAGGATTTTTCTTTAACTTTACGATATGACCGAGGGGAAGTTGTTGAAGCCATTTTGGATGGGAAAGAGAATTTGTTCTCATCTTAAATGCCGAAAGTTTTTCCCATTTATTAAAAATTTATAGGTATACAAAATGTATTATTGCTATTAATAACAATGCTGATGTTTTTGTACAAAAATAGGAATGGGCTATGGGAGAATGTAAGTGTTAGGAAATGAAGAAAAGTATAATACAGATTTTAGAATTGTTGGTATACTGACCATGGCACTGGGGCTTTTACTGCTGGTACCATGACGGTCAGTTCTACAGAAAGCCCCTTTAGCAAAGAAAGGGGCGGTTTTAGCGTGAAAGAAGAGCCCTGGAAATCACGGTTTGGACTTATTTTTCCGGTATTCAACAGGAGACTTTCAGCGAACGATTAATCGCTTCAATGAAGGTCGGGGAAAGGATATCGGCGTAGAGGTGAAAGCGTATAACCCTCGGTTCCACCTTGGATTTACAGAATAATTTACATGGGATAAAAACCAAAAGAAATTGGAACAGGGAGATTATCCGGATATTGTCAGCTTGCACACCGATACAGCGATGATATTGGAAGAAGAAGGGTTCTTACTGACCTGGATTCCCTATTTTTAGTAAAAGAGGATTGAGCGCTTTGTGCCCAGTTTTATTGAAGAAGGACGATTGGGAAGGAAATATGAGGCGTGAAGATTTTTACCCAGTACTAAATCCACTGAGCTTTTGTTTATCAATAAAACTGACTGGGACAGTTTTGCGGAAGCTACCGGCACCACGCTTTCGGAATTAAGGACGAAGGAAGGATTGCTTCGGGTTGCTGGAAAATATTACCAATACACAGACGCTCTTACGGAAACGCTGGATGACGGCAAAGCGTTCTATGGCATTGATGATTATGCGAACTATATGCTGGTAGGGGCGAGAGAGCTGGGCGTGAATCTGATTTCTGCAGATGAGGAAGGAAATGCTAAGTGCAATTCAAAGAAGTGATGAAAACCTTATGGGATAATTTATATGTTCCCTATTATTAAAAGGCTATTTCACCTCCGAGGGGCGCTTTCGTTCCGATGATGTGAAGACAGGGGATATTTTAGCCTATACCGGTTCTTCTGCTTCCAGTGTTTACTTTCCGAAGGAAGTGATTATTTCGGATCGGGAACAACATGCCATCACCAATCTTGTTTTGCCGGCTCCTCACTTTGAAGGCGGGGAAGAGATTGCGATGCAGGGAATCGGCATGGGTATTGTCTAGGGAATAAGAAGAGAGTAGAAGCCTCCGTTCAATTTTTAAAGTGGCTGACCAGCTATGAGGAAAATGCTCAGTTTGCCCTCTCTGCGGAATATCTTCCGGTACGAGTAGACAGCTTTACCGTGGAAGCTATTGATAAGGAGAAGGGGAGCGGTATGGATCCTTCTTTGGAAAAGGCCTTGTCCACCATGTCTTCCAATACCTTGTACTTTTACCCTTCCATCATTAATCTGGCAGAAATTGAAAAGGCTCTGGAATACGAGCTGCAGGATACACCTGTCGGATCGGTATAAGATTGAAACAGCTATGGCTTCCGGTGTACCAGAGAGGATGCTATTGCGGAGTATGATAATGATGAGAATTTTGAACAGTATTATGAGACTTTATTAGAGGAAATAAATTATTTGTTGTCAGATGATTAAGACTCCTTACTAAAGTGGGGAGCGGAAGTTGCCAAAGGATGGATATGAAGAAACAACTGATTTTTACGAAAATATTGATTCCTTTGATGGGGTCATATCTTAGAAATTTTAATTTTGATGGTTTCTGATTTATACTCAGGGCTTGTTTTTCTCTGATTCATAAAAATTCCCAAGATATCATTGAAAGTCGTGTGGAAGCAAGACGAAATTATCTGGAAAGCCTGATGGTGAATCAGTGGATGAATGTCAGTCAAACCGTGCAAAAAGATTAATCTTTGGCAGATGGTCTGGTGGATGCGGGAAAGATGGATATCGAGGCTATTGATGATAGCTCTGAAAATGCTGCCCATTCCTAAGTGCAGTCAGTATGGACTTAATCAGTATGATGCGTACCAATCACGTTACCGGCGTTTTCATGATATTAAATGCGGACAATCTGGAAGAAAGCATGAAGTCCAAGAAATATATGGATAAGCCGGTCCTGTATTGAGATTTGATCCGGAATCCAGAGCCAGTTCGGAAAACTGGATTTACTGATTGAACGCTCGCCCCTTTGGTGGTGAGAAATACCCAGATTGCCACCGATAAGACCTGGAATACCAGCTTTCAATCTGGTACGGCAGGTGTGCCCTTATTATGACTTTTTATATGAACCTACCCAAGCGACCTTTTACAGTAAGCCGGAGATGACCTGGGAGGATATGGGCTTTTGGAGTAAACCCTATACCTTATTCGGCGAAACCAGAGAAGCCATTGCCTATTCAGTTCCCTTTACGGCTTTCCGATGGACGGTGTATGGAGTTCTGGGAGTGGATATTTTGGTGATTATTTGAAGCAAAACCTGCCCTCCAGAGAATTGGACGGCAGTGGAACTGCCTCTTATTTTCTCAGTATTCATAAAAACGGAAATTCAGAGGGAAGCAGTACAAGCTATCAGGATGTCATTCAGCTCAATTCGATAGAAGCTACGATAGGAGAAGACCGGGAAGGAAAGTTGTTTCTGATAAGAAAAACTATTTTACCTTCAGTATGCCTTTACATCTATTCTCTACGGTGGGACCCTTCACGGATGTGGAGTGGCAGTTGGGAGCAGCTATTCCCTATAAGACCATGAACCGCTTTGCGGACCGGATGACCTTCGTCATGTCCGTTACCATTATTCTGACTCTGGGCATCGGAATCGTGGGAAGCCTTGTGATTTCCATCTTCCTGCAAAAGCCTATTCGTAAGCTGGCGCTGGCGATTCGTAGTAATAAGACAACGGATAAACTTCGCTTAAAGGAAACCGGCATTTTAGAGATTGATCAGATGTCGGAGTCCCTGGAGGATTTGTCCGATCGACTTTACAGGAACAAAGGAATCTGCAATACGAGAGAGACCATGACTTCCTTACAGACCTTTATAACCGAAGAGCCTTCGGACGAAGAATCCGGGAGCTTTTAGAGAAAAAGGGTGGAGGAAATTCCATCGGTGCCTATATCATGATGGACCTGGATAATTTGAAGATTGTAAACGACACCTATGACTATGAATATGGAGATAAATACATCCGCTGTGCCTCCGATGCGCATGAGAGAAGGCTTGGGGGATGAGTCTATTTATTCCGTATTTCCGGAGACGAGTTCAATGCTTTATCTTTGATGAAGAGGGCAATCGGAGCCGTATCAATGCCTTGATTGAAAGATTACAGGAGACCATTGACAACAGCTTCATCATGCTTCCGGATGGAGAAAAGAAGCAGCTCCGTCTTTCCGGCGGTGTGAGCTGGCACCTCGAAGGAGGAAACCAATCCGGACTCAGCTCCAGAAAAATGCGACTATGCCATGTATGTTGTTAAGAAGACTACCAAGAGCCAGATTCGTGTTTGGAGGAAGCCACGGATTTAGGCAAGGAGAAGGAAGAAGAAAAAGAAGGAAGAAAAGAAGGAAGAAAAGAAGTAGATAGAAGAGAAAGAAGAAAAAGAAGAAAAGAAGCAAATAGAAAAGAAAGAAGATACAAGGCTAAAGCAAGGAGAAGAAAAAGCAGGAGCGGAGTCTAAGCTTATATGCTTTGACTTTCTTTTCATTAGGCAATAAACTGTCGGTTGAAAAGCGAAGATGGCGCCCAGTACAAAGGGAGAAAAGATAGCCTAGAGAGAGTGAATCTTGGCTGAAAGTCCTTTCTATCTTCCCGATGGAATTTTCTGCCGGAGCTGTTTTTGTGAAGGAGAGTAGCAAAAACCGTGGAATACGTTACATTCAAAAATGAGGGTTCGGTTCTTGATTTAGAAGAAAGAATCGAAAAACAGGGTGGTACTGCGAGTAATCGTCCCTCGTCTGTTTGAGAACAGACAGGGCTTTTTATTACTAAAAAAAGATAAACTCTAAAATAGTTCTCAAAAGAAAGCGGATTTTTTGTATGAGGGAAGCAAAAAGTTCAAAGTGGAAAGGGAAGATGTATGGATCATCAAGTATTGCAAGAGATTGTAAAACGGGCAGAGGAACAGATTGCAGGTTCCAAGGACTTAACAGCCTTAAACGACATCAGAGTATCAGTTCTTAGGGAAGAAGGGAGAACTGACCGAGGCGAAGAAGCTTTTAAAGGATCTGAGTCCGGAGGAAAGACCGAAGTTCGGACAGCTGGTTAACGAAATGTTCCAAAAGGTGGAGCAGAGCATTAAGAGCCATGGAGAAGCTTTGGAAAGAAGTCTCGGGAAGCAAAGATGCAGGAGGAGACCATTGACATTACTCCTTCCCGCCAAGAAGATTCGTTATGGACATCCCCACCCCAATACTTTTTAGCTCTGGAAGAGGTAGAGAAAATCTTTATCGGCATGGGCTATGAGGTGGTAGAGGGACCTGAGATGGAGTATGACAGCTACAATTTTGAGAAGCTGAATATTCCGAAAGGACATCCGGCAAGAGATGAACAGGATACTTTCTACATCAATTCCAACATTTTGCTTCATACCCAGACTTCTCTGTACAGGCAAGATATATGGAGACCCATAAGCCGCCTATTCGCATGATTTGTCCGGGAAGAGTTTTCCGTCCTGATGCGGTGGATGTACGTCACTCTCTTTCCACCAGATTGAGGATTGCTATTGATAAAAATATTCATTTTTCCGACTTAAAGGGAACTTTTGGATTTGTTTGCCAAGGAGCTGTTCGACAGGATACCAAGACCAAGCTCTGTCCTCACCCACTTTCCCTTTACGGAGCCTTCCGCTGAGGTGGATGTGTCCTGCTTTTTAAATGTAAGGAAAGGGCTGCCGTTTCTGTAAGGAGAGGGCTGGATTGAGATTTTGGGCTGCGGGTATGGTACATCCCAAGGTTTTGGAAAGCTGTGGCATCGATTCCAAGGAATACAGCGGTTTCGCCTTCGGTGGGCTTGAGAGAATTGCTCTTTGTAAGTATGAAATTGATGATATGCGTCTTTTGTATGAAAATGACCTGCGTTTTCTGGAGCAGTTTTTAAGAGTTAGGGGAAAATATGAATACATCCATGAATTGGCTGGGAGAGCCTATGTTCCGGGACTTTCCGTAAGCGGACAGGAATTCCGGGATGCCATGACATTGGCAGGAAATAAGGTAGAAACCATGGAGGATTTGGGGGAGAATCTGGAAAAGATTGTTACCGGAAAGATTCTTTCTTTTGGAGAAGCATCCGGATGCGACAAGCTTCCATTTGTCAGTGTGGATATCGGAAACGAGCAGATTCAGATTGTTACCGGTGCTCAGAATATGAAGCAGGGAGACGTGGTTCCGTGGTTTTGGACGGGGGTAAGGGTAAAGCATACATGACGGCAGTAAGCCCTACGAAGGCGTGGAAATCCGTGCCGGAAAGCTAAGGGGCGTTCCCTCTAACGGTATGATGTGCTCCATTGAAGAGCTTGGAGGAGAGAAGAATCTGTTCCCGGAAGCACCGGAGAGCGGTTTATACATTTTCCCGGAAGGAACTCCGGTGGGAGTGGATGCGGTAGAGCTTTTAGTCTTCGCGATGCTACACGTATGCGAGATTACCTCTAACCGTGTGGATTGCTCTCTGTACTTGGTTTGGCAAGGGAAGCGGCAGCAACTTTTAAGCAGGCCCTTCAGTATCCAAAGATTGAAAAGCTTGGCAATCAGGAGGATGTTTCTTCTTATTTGTCCGTGGAGTTAAAGTCTCCGGAGCTTTGCAAACGCTATACTGCAAGACTGATTAAAAAGTGCATTTTGCGCCTTCACCCTTTGGATGCAGATTCGTCCTCGCACCGCAGGAATTCGTCCGATTAATAACTTCGTAGATATCACAAACTATGTGATGCTGGAGCTGGGACAGTCGTGCATGCCTTTGACTACGACGACCATCAAGGGACATAAGATTATTGTGGAGAGCTAAGGAAGGGAAAGCTCACCACGCTGGACGGCGTAGAGCATGAGCTTAGCGACAGTATCCTTTGCATTAAGGATGGAGAAAGAAGCATTGCCTTGGGAGGAATCATGGGAGGAGAGAATTCCATGATTACCGAGCAGGTGGAAAAATGTAGTATTGAGGCGGCTTGCTTTGACGGCACCAATATCCGTCTTCCGGAAGAAAGCTGGGACTTCGCACTGATGCTCGCTTACTTTTGAAAAGGGCTTGGATCCAAGCCTTTGCGAAATGGCTATGGATAGAGCTTTGTACCTCATTGGAAGAGCTGGGAGCCGGAGAGGTAGGGAGGAATGTTGGACTGCTACCTGTAAAGCGGAGGATAGCAAGCTCACAGTTTCCGTATTTGATATCAACAATCTTTTGGGACTTTCTCTTTCCGGAGAGGAAATGAAGAAGATTTTTGACTGCATTGAGATTTCCGTAGAGGTAAAGAACGGCGCAAATGGGGAGGAGCTTTCCTTGTTATTCCAAGCTTTTAGACAGGATTTGGAGAGAATGGCGGATATTGCGGAGGAAGCTGCCCGTTTTTACGGCTATGACAAGATTCCTAGCACACTGCCAAAGGCTGCTACCGTGGGAGGCAAGGCTAAGGATTTACAGTTAAATCAGAAGCTTCTGCCATTTGGCAGAGGCTTTTGGGCTATTCTGAGAGCTATTTCTATTCCTTTGAGTCCAAGAAGGTTTATGAGAAGCTTTTATTCCCTAAGGATGCAATGGAGTGGCAGCAGATTACCATTGCCAATCCCTTGGGAGAGGACTTCTCCGTAATGAGAACCAGCTCTGTACTGGGAATAGTAGCATTAAGCCTAAATGAGCATCACAAGAACAAGAATGCCAAGCTTTTTGAAATGGCTAAGATTTATATCCCCAAGGCACTTCCCTTTGACAGAGCTTCCGGAGGAGAGAATGACCTCAACCCTTGGATTTGCAGGAGAGGGAGACTTCTTCAGCTTAAAGGGAGAGGTGGAGGAACTGTTTCGTCAATCCGGCTTGCAGGGAAATTTCCACTATGATAAAGATTGTGAAAAGGCATTTTACCATCCGGGAAGAAAGGCAAATATTTCTTACGAAGGAAAGCTATTAGGGCTCCTTGGGAGAAATTCATCCGGAGGTATTGCAGAACTTTGATATGAAAGAAAAAGGCTTTATGGTACTATTCTGGACTTAGAGGCTCTTTATCCTCTCTCCGGAGACTTTAGAAAGTATAAGCCGGTGGTAAAGTTCCCGGCGGTTACCCGTGACTTTCTCTCTTTAGTACCGGTAAATGTGATACTGGTGACTTGGAGGATGCTATCCGAAAGGGAGCGGGAGAGCTTTTTGGAGAAGATCGAGCTTTTTCGATATCTATGTGGGAGCACAGGTACAGGAGGGCTTGCAAGTCCATGTCCTATAAGGTCAGCATCAGAGCCAAGCACTACACCCTTACAGAGCAGGAGATTGTAGGATGTACCAATAGTCTGCGTTTGAAGGCATTGGAGGAGAAGGGGCAAGATTGAGGATGCATAAGCTCAGCCTTTGTAGTTTAACAAAATAGATTTATTAGATGCAAAAGTCGAGGGGATTTCTGCAGACACGCTTTGCCAACTTCGTTACGGGCGGGTACTAAGCTCGAACTTCGCTTGCCTCGTTCTTGCTAAGCACCGACGAGCTCAGATTGTCTCACTTCAAAATCCTCCATCGGCTTTTTGCTTGCCCGAATCTGACGGTGAAAATCTATTGAAAAACTACTGCAGTATGGCTTATAGCATAGTGCTCAGGGATTCTTCGGCAGACACGCTGCCAACTTTCGCTTTCGTAGCGGTACTAAGCTCGAACTCGCTCCGCCTGTTTCGCCAAGCACCGACGAGCTCAGATTGTCTCACCTCAAAAATCCCCCTCGGCTTTTTGCTCCCGGATTCACAGTGAAAATCTATTGAAAAACTATTGCGCTGACGTTTTATAGCATGAGTTCAGGGGATTCTTTCGGCAGACATGCTTTCGCTAACTTCGCTTCCGTAGCGGTACTAGCTCGAACTTCGCTTCGCTTGTTTTCGCTAAGTGCCGACGAGCTCAGATTGTCTCACCCCAAAACTCTCCCATCGGCTTTTTGCTTTACCAAATCATAGTAGAAAACCACTGCGGTATGGCTTATAGCATAAGTCTGAAGGGATTTCTCGGTAGACTTCATCTCTGAAAAGCTGGGGAACTCATGTAGCAAAATATTCTGTTGAGTCTTATTGGAAGGAGTGCTTATGGATATTTACGGGAAAAAGAGAAATGAGTTACTGGCGGAAACGGTTATTAAGGGCTTAAAGTCTCGAAATATGACAGGCTATTATGCCAAGAACAAGGAAGAGGCTTTGAGGTTTACCTGGATCTCGATTCCCATGGCGGCAGCAGCATTTGCATGGCGGTTGTATGAGTGCTATGGAAATTGGCTTGGTGTCTGCCTTAAAGGAAGGGGAATATAATTTCATAGATAGAAGTCAAATGGAGACAAGGGCGGCACCGTTTACGGTCCTATGATGCGGATGTATTCTCAGCAGCGCAAATGCCATGACGGATGATGGAATGCTGGTAAACATTGACGGGAATTCAACTCGAGTATCCTGCATTGCCCAGTGAATCGAAGAAGGTGGTGTTTATTGTGGGCATACAGAAGATTTGTCCGGATCTAGACAGCGCCATGAAGAGAGCCAGAAACGTGGCGGCGCTCACCAATACTCAAAGATTTGACATTAAAACGCCCTGTAAGGTAACGGGAAAGTGCTCTGACTGTAAATCTCCGGATACTATCTGCTGTCAGATTTTGATTACCCTGCTATTCCCGTCATACGGATCGTATTCTATGATTTTGGTAAATGAGGAATTGGGATTTTAGACTTCAGCGAAATTTTTGTTGAAGTGTTGTTAAGAATGTTTTTCATCTAGTTGCATTATAATACTTTACTACGATCTCATAATATGGAAGCGAAAGCGTAAAGGTAAAGTAGAATAATTCATTATAAGCAAAATTTATTATAAAAAGCTACTATAGGAGTTCTGAACTGCCACAAAAGTTAGAGTTCCTACAGTGGCTATATCTTTAAAGTTTATGGGAGGATATTATAGCTACATTCACTATATCATAATATTAATATTGTATTATAACATAAACAGTTATAATACGTTTTAGTAGTTATGGAGGAATGAAATGGAGTATAGAGCGGATACTTGATATAAAACAGAATATAAGGATTGGGAAGATAGAAAAATACCATTTTTCTAACAGATCGCTATTCTTTAAAAAGGCAAAGTTGGATGAAACAAATTGTCTCTTCATGTATATAAAGGGCAAAAATGGAAGATATAGTTTCAGTGAAAAAGCATGTACAAAAACTTGCTGAAATAGTGAATATTCCTGTGGTTTTAGTGCTTGATGAATGTCTACCCAGACAAAGGGAAAGCTAATAAAGGCAAGAATTCCCTTTGTGATGGAAGGACGCAGATATTTCTTCCTTTTATGGGAGTAGTAATACAAAGAAAAATTTAGCAAAAAGAATGTTAGCTCCTAGAAAAATCAGTCCTGCGGCACAGGTTTTTATTTTTATATTTCCTATATAGTGGAAAAAGAGGAGATTAGTCTCAGCGAGCTGTCAAATCATCTATCCTATTCATTGATGACTACCAGTAGAGCTACAAAACAGCTGGAAGATGCCGGAATTATTAAAAGTCTACAAAAAGAGGTGTTAGCAAGTTTGTTACTGGAATTTTTATGGAAAAGAATTATTTACAGTTGCAGAAAAAGTTTTAATATCTCCGGTAAAGAAAAAGTTGTATATTGAAAGAAAAGATTTGAAGGATGAATTTTAAAGGCTGGAATTTTCGCATTATCAGAATATTCCATGCTAAGTCCTTCCAAAAATAGAGACTTATGCTACTATGCAATTTTATGGTAATAGCTATGAGTTTATGACGGACATAGATAAAGAAATTCAGCTGAAATATGGCATTATGATCCAAAGCTGTTTGGAATGAAGGGAAGATAGATGCTCTTTCCTTGTATTTAAGTTTAAAAAGGATAATGCGGATGAACGCATTCAGATTTCTCTTACTGAAATGATGGAAGAATTTTGGAGGAAGAAATATGATAAGAGGCTTACATAGTTTCAGAGAATGGTTCCAAGACTCATGAATCCAACTATATTATTATTGGCGGTACCGCTTGTGACTTTGACTGATGTCAAGCTTTGATATGGAATTTAGAGCAACAAAGATCTTTGATCTTGTTTTGATTCTTGAAGTCCTGACTGTGGAGTTTGGTCGGAAATTTTGGGATTATATTTTGGAAGCGGGATACGAACATAGAAACAAAAAGTAGTGAAAGAGTCAATTTTATAGGATTTTTCAAACCTAAAAACGATTCTTATCCGGCTATGATTGAAATATTTTCCAGAAGAACTGATAAAATGGTATTACCGGAGGACGCAGTACTAACACCGATTCCGCTAGAAGAGGAGTTATCGAGTCTATCAGCAATTCTCTTAGATGAAGATTACTACCAATTTCTTAGAAATGCATTGGTAATATTGGATGGAGTTAGTATTCTGAATACTCCCTTACTTGATCTCCATTTAAAATGAAGGCATGGTTGGATTTAACGGAAAGAAGAAAAATTTTGATGAAAAATTGATAGTAGAGATATCCGTAAACACAGAAATGATGTATACGTACATGTCTGAACTTTTAGGAAGAAATAATGATTCCACGAAGGAACTATTAAAAAGATATCTCTGAATTTTTATTAAAGATGGAAACTGAAGAACTGGATACAAAACAGTTAGGTCTGCGACAGAGTAAAGAAGAAATCATTAGGCGTTTTAAAGAACTGTTACTTAAGAGATGATAGAGGAGATTTGTAGATTCTATCTGTTCTCTATACTCTGATATTTGCCTTAAATTCCTTTTCCAATTCCCCTTCTGAGCTCTTCATATCTTCCCGCTTATCATAAAAGCTTTTTACCACGGCAGAGTCCCATGTTCAGCTTTTACAAGACTTCCTTTAAAATAAAGGGAAAGGGCATAAGAGTATAACCCTGTTCCTTGATTTTTCCCAGAAGTCTATGGATTTCCTGCTTGTGAGCAGAAGCTTTCTGTCTCTTAAAGCATCCTTATTGAAAATGTTGCCCCGCTCGTAGGGGTTGATATGCATGCCCACCACAAAGCATTCCCCGTTTCGAATCTGACAGGTACTCTTTAATGGAAGCTTTTACCAAACGAAGAGACTTTACTCGGTTCCGAAGAGCTGAATTTCTACATTCAAAACTTTCCTCCACAAAGTAGTCGTGAAAGGCTTTTTTATTGTTGGCGATTTGCTTAATGCTTTCCTTAGTCAAGACTATTGCCTCCTTCTGCATCTTCCGGATAGTAGGGAAGAAAATCAATACTTCTGCTGAGAGTGTCCACGGACAAACGGAAACCACATGGAGTCTCCCATATGGAAGGTCTTTTCCGCTTGCCTCGCCTCTAAGACTGATTTCCTCCTCATTGAAAAATGTAGTAATCCTCTGTCATAAAGCGAAGAGGAATCATTCCCTCAATGCTGTTCTCTAATGTAACATAAATGCCGTACTGGGTTGAAACCGAAATTCTTCCCGGGAAGACTTCTCAAGAAGTTCTTCATGTACTGACATTTTTCAGCTTCATACAATCCTGTTCCGCTTCCTCTGCTCGTCTTTCTCGAAGGGAGCTTTTTGAAGAGCCACCTGGCAGAATCCGCTCATAATGCTTTCGCGTTTCTCATTTTCCTGATAGGCGATATTTTCCTTAATGATACGATGAATCTGCAGGTCCGACAACGGCGGATAGGAGAGGTAAAATGACTGTAATACTGACGTACCAGTCCAAAATGTCCCTCCGGTCTCCGTGCTGTACTTGGCTTGCTTTAGGGAACGAAGAATCATGCTGCTGAGCATGGCTTCCTCCGGTTTTCCTTCATTTTGAAAGCATTTCCTGCAAAGCCTTCGGTCTAAGCATATCCGGATCCTTTGCCTTTAAAATGTAGGAAAAGGAGGAGAGAACATGAGAGAGATTCTGCCATTTTTCCCAATCCGGCTTTTCATGAATACGGTATAAAAAGGGGATATCCCGCCAGTAATATTCCTCTGCCACGGTTTCATTGGCAATGAGCATGAATTCTCAATAATCTTATGGGACTTTCTTCCCTTTCTCTGCACAGATTTTGAAATATTTCCATTTTTCATCAAAGTATACCTTGGATTCGGGAAAATCGAAATCCAAAGCCCTCTTACCATTCTGGATTTTCGAAGAAGTCTTGCCAGCTCCTGCATTTTCGTAAGAAGCTCCCCGAAGGGCTGATAGGAAAGCTTTTCCTCCGGATCCTCCCATTCCTTATCCTCTAAAAGCGCCGTAACCTTGTGGTAGGACATCCTTTTATCGGAGCAAATGACGGAGGGGGTGATTTCGTGGGAAAGGGGGCGACCTTCCCGGTCAAAGTCCATGATACAGCTGAGACATAGCCTGTCCACACCCTCATGGAGGGAGCAAATGCCGTTGCTTTTAAAGCCTTAGGCAGCATAGGAATTACCCGGTCTGTCAGGTAAACGGAGGTGCCCTGCTCCAAAGCTTTCTAAGTCCAGGGCGCTCCTTCCTTCACATAGTCGCTCACATCCGCAATATGTACATAAAGGCGGTATTCTTCCTTCTCCGGAAAAATATTCCAAAGAAATGGCATCATCCAAATCCTTGGCATCCTCTCCGTCAATGGTGATGGTGGTAAGCTCGAAAATCCTTTTCGCCCCCGGCTCTTCAGCCTTTTCAGGGAAAACTGCATTGGGAAGCTGATTGGCTTCAAAAGTACATCCTCGGAGAATTCCTCCGGCAGGAGAAGGAGCGAATCACGGAAAGCACATCCATTCCGGGATCATTTTTATTTCCTAAAATCTCCTTCACTTCTCCAACAGGGCAGGAGAAGAGGACTGATTCTTTTCCGGGGAATTCGCCCTTTGGGGACTTTTGTTTTCCTTGGTAGCCCCATAAGAAAGAATTTCACGATGACCTTATCTCCGGGAACAGCACCCTTATCTCTTCCCTGGGAAATCAGAAATGCAATCCGGAAGCTTGGGATTATCCGGGGAAAGATAGAGCTTCCTGTTTCTCCTTCACAAGTCCCAGCACTTCCTTATTACCTGTTCTAAAACCTTGCTGATTTTTCCTCACTACTGCCGTTTTTCCGCCCGTTTTGTAAGGATGACTTTACCAGGTCTCCGTCCCATGGCTACTGCCTCCCTTGGGAATATAGACCTCTTCTTCCTTTTCACTTAGAGAAACAAAGCCGAAGCCTCGCCTGCTGGCATGAAAAGTGCCCTTTGGGAGAAGCTTTCGCCCTGCTGTATTTCCTTGCAGGAAATGCCGATAACGCCCTCCTCCTGCATTTCCATAAGAAGCTCTTGAAAGGCAGCCTTTTTTCTTCTTTGGATACGCCAAGAAAGAAGCAAAGTTCCTTTTCCTTCTGAGTGGTAGCTTGGATCCTTGATAAGATCCAAGATGATTTTTCTTTAATTTTTCCCTTTGCTCTTCCGCATTTTACTCCTTTTTATTCTTAAATCCTTTTGTTTTTAAAAATCCTTTAAACCTCTTTAATTTTACGAGTATTCCTTGTGACCTGTCTGCATTCTCCGTTTATGCTAAGTTTTATTTTTTGATTCGCTTGTTGGCTTATCTTTGATAGGAGAAAAAGCCTGCATAAATGCAGGCTTATCATACAGAGGAATAAACTTACCAAATAATGTCCAGCGCCAATGCTACTGAATAAAGCAAAAGCGGCAAACTTAGTAAACTTCTCCAGGTTTCTCTACGGAACGACCTCTATTCTTCTGCCAATAGCTGTCTGTGGTACCGGAGAGAGCACCTAAGCTCCCTGACTCTTTCCCTCCTGCATCAGAATAATGGCAGACAATGCTAGCCCTAGCAATACAAATACAATAACCATCTTCATGGAAAACCATTCCTTTCAAATTTACATACCGACTGAGTATAGCATGATAGGGACAGGAGAGGCAAGTATTTTTATGGAAAAACAGTGCTAAAAACAGTAGCAAAAGTATGCCTATATCTAAGTATCTTTTGCTATAGTATTTTGAATTACTTGTTGCCAGGAGCATGCTGAACAGTGATAGTTAAGGCTTGGCTATAAACTTGCAAATGGGATTTCCCCTGGAAGAGAACTTTTCCTCATATTCGGTCATCACATTTCTCTCATTCAGGACAGGATCATGGTGTAAAATCTTCTGTATTTTACCAAGATTTGCCAGTGACATTCTCTAAACTTTCCAAAGGAATAGGTGAAAAGATCCTGATTATCAGTTTTCATTTTCCACGAAAGGCGTCTTTTGCCAGAATTTCTTTGTAAATCTTTAAAAAGACAGGACTGCTAGAGTCTTCGATTTGCCTGCCTTTTAGCAGTAGGATCGGAGAAATTCAGGTAGATTTTTCCGATTTCCAGGAGCAAAGACATCTGCCAAAAAGTCTGGCATCTATACTGATGTAGAATAGATTGTGAGAATAAGCTCAGGCTCTGTTTTTCCCTCCTTTGAATCGCTTTCAGCAAAAACGCTGTCGTAGCGCTCAATTCCGATATAGTTAATCTCCGGATTTCTTTTTACCATTTCAAAGATAAACTGTCCCTTGCCCATACCGATTTCGATGTGCAAAGATTGATATTTCAAAGAGCTTTTCGGAAAAAGCTCCTTGTACTGTTCCGGATTTGATAAAACATAGTGAGAATTTGCCACAAAATCTTCGGAACCGGGGATATGACGTAAACGCATAGCTACTCCTTTATAAATGGTTTTTGGATTAGAAGAGTGGAATTCCGTAGTAATTTAGTAAAAGAGCTGTATAATTAAGAAAAACATCTTGCGGAGAAATTGGTATGGATTGCTAAGCTTTTAGCATCACCTGGAAAGAATGCGAGCATTCTTTTCCAGACGGTAGACAGGCGGTGCAGTCGGAAATGCTTGCATTCCCGACTGCGCCACTTGTCACTTACACAAAAATGTGTGAGGACATTTTTGTGATGTTTGGTAAAGAAGCAATTGAACACCGTGCGGTATTCATTATTTGTTTGCTGAAGAGCTCCTTGAAATTCAAAAACTCTTAAATCTATCCCTTACCTTTTTCTTTTTCATTTCCTTGATTTTTACTGTTTTTTATACCTCACCGGCTCTCCTCCCTAATCAAAAATTAAGATTTTCTTTATAGGATAGGAACAGTGCCTATGGTATCATAGAACAGCGTTTTCATCTATAGAAATAAGAGGTGCAAAAATATATGCAAGATCATATACTGAATTCAAAAATTCTTCCATAGAGGACTTTCTCTTGTCTTAGTAGCCGGTCTATTGGGGCATTACTGCTTGTGAGAAGAAGCTTGGCGCTGAGGAGCAGGCTGCTTCTTCTTCGGATATTGTCCTGACAACTGAAGCGGAGTCGGAAGGTGTGATGACATTGCGGCTTCTGGCTTTAAAACGCCAATGTTCTTCCCTCTATTGAAGGAGTTACCATTGACGGGCAGGCAGAGGACTTAGCACTGGTTAATCTTACCGTAGGTAATTAATTCTGCTGTTAAGGGATTTGCAACAAAGATTGATGAACCTTGGCTATATGGAGGAGGATGAACTGACTACCCTATTACGGAGATGCTACTTCCAAAGCCGTGCAGTATTTCCAAAGACAGACAGGACGGAAAAATGGACGGTATTACCGGTGGATACCTGGGATGCTCTGATGTCGGAATCCGCCCCCATTATGCGGCAAAGCTTGGCTTCCAGGGAGACGATATTACCAAGATTCAGTACCGTTTGTATAACCTGGGATACCTTTACGGAAAGCTACCAGATTAACGGAACCTTTGATCAGGATACGGAAACTGCGGTAAAAGAAATTGCAGGAAGTTAATAAACTGACAATCGACGGAACAGTGGCCCAGACCACATACAATCTTCTATATTCCGATGAAGTAGCGTAACATATATTGCTCTTGGAGAACAGAGTGAGATTGTAAAAATACCAGAATCGTCTGATTGTGTTAGACATCTATCCGGAGAGGCGGATGGAAATTTTGGACTTAGTACGCAAAATGCCATTCGGGCATTCCAGTCCAGAAATGATCAGGTAGTAGACGGCTATCTTGATCTGGATACCAGAAGTCTTATGGATTCTGAAAAATGCCAAGCCCTTCGGTATGCGTCTATGCGAACAAAGTGATGATGTAAAGAATATGCAAAATCTTTTTGGTAAAATACGGCTATCTTTCTCAGGATAAAGCCTCGGCTATTTTGGAGAGCTGACAAAGATGCAGTTATTGCCTTCCAGTCCGTGAATGGTTTAGGGAACAGACGGAACAGCAGGAGCGAAAACTCTGCAGCTTCTTCAGTCCGGCACAGCCAAGTCTAAGCCGAAGCCAAAAGCAAAGGCAAAGACACTGAGCCGTGGCAATAGGGTGGCGCAGCCGGAGGAAATTCCGCCCGGCAGGAAGAGGAGATACCGGATCCGGCGGAAGTATTTCTTCCGGTGTGGGCGGAGCAACAGTTTCCGGTTCTGCAGGATCTTTTGATTTCCATTGCGTCCTCCAAAATCGGTTCTCCTATGTATGGGGGAGCTAGTATCTGAATTCTTGACTGTTCCGGTTTTTGTATACTGGTGTTTGAACCAGACCGGCGTGGAACTTCCTATATGACCTCCTCCGGTTGGAGAAATCCGGGACGATTTAAGAAAGTAAGTATGGGAGAATTACAGGCAGGAGATATTGTTGTGGTACGAGGACACGTAGGAATTTATGCCGGAGGAGGCTCCGTTATCGATGCATCATCCTCCACCTACCGCGTGGTGCACAGAAGCTATCCGGCTGGTGCCTAAATAACTTTATAACCGCATGGAGAATCTTCAGCTAACAGCAGTAGAAGACTGACCAAGTGAAGGACTATAAAAACTCAATAAAAGCAGCGAAAGATGCAGTACAGGTCTGTAATAAGGGCAATCTGAGCCCGTCAGTACTTACTGAAAGCGAGCAAAGCGAAGCTTGAGGTTAGTACTGCTACGAAAGGCGAGGTTAGCGGAGCGTGCCAAATTACAGACCTGTACTGCATCGGAGCGAGCTTTCTTGATTATTTACAGTCCATCGCTACGAGGCGAGGTTAGCGAGAGCGTGCCCCTGTTTCAGACCTATACTGCATCAGAGCGTGTTTTTCTACATTGCTTACAGTCCATCACTACGAAGGGCGAACATAGCGAGAGCGTGCCCCGATTTCAGACCCACACTGCGTCAGAGCATGCTTTCTTCATTGTTTACAGAAATCCGTTAGAAAGACTGGACGAAACGGTATTTTTCCCTTTATCTTTAAAGGATAGGAAAAGAGATAGCAAAAGGATAGTCAGTACATTCCTTTTTATACAATATCCACCCGAAGGAGAGACTTATGGGAAAGAAAACAACGTTGGTAATCATGGCTGGGGATTGGGCTCCCGTTATGGTGCGGGCATTAAGCAGTTAGCCAAAATCCATTCCCCATGGAGAGATTATCATGGATTATTCCGTGCATGATGCCCTGGAAGCAGGCTTTGAGAAGCTGGTTTTTGTGATTCGAAAGGATATTGAGGAAGACTTCCGGGAAATTATCAGGGAAGAGAATCGAAAAGATTGCGGATGTGGACTCATGTTTTTCAGGAAATCACTGCACTGCCTGAGGGATTTTTCCGTGCCGGAGGGGCGTACAAAGCCCTGGGGAACAGCTCACGCATTAATGCAGTGCAGAAAGCAGGTGAGCCTTTGGGGTGATTAACGCGGATGATTTCTATGGAAAGAGGGCTCCGCCTAATCAATGATTTCTTACAGGCGGATAGAGCGGATTCCGGGATGATGGAAATGTGATGGCAGGATATCATTTGGTGAATACCCTTTCCAAGTACGGCTCTGTAAATCGTGGAATTTGTCAGGTTAGCGGGGATGGCTACCTTCAATCCATTTCCGAAACCTACAACATTGAACGGAAGGAAGACGGCATTTTACGAGGAGAAAATCAACAGAAGGAAGTTGTGGAGTTGCAGGAGGATGCCATTGCTTCCATGAACATGTTTGGACTTCCGGAGCATTTTCTGGATGTACTGATTGAAAAATTCCCTTCCTGGCTGGAGAAATACGGTAAGGAAGCGAAGTCTGAATATCTATTGCCCAGAGAGGTGGATTGCCTGATGAAGGAAGGAAAGTACCAGAGTGAAGGTTTTGGAGGATCATGACCGTTGGTTCGGTGTGACCTATCAGGAAGACCGTGCATTGGCGGAAGAAGCTTTACGGGAATGTATCGCAAATGGCTTATATCCGGAACAGTTATATCGCTAAGGGCGTATATTCGGAGCAGTTGTATCGCAAAAGGGATACATCCCAAAGTTATATTGCTAAAGGAATGTATCCGGAGCAGTGATACCGTTAAGTTAAGATAGGAGTAGGCTTTGGCGGATCGGGGAAAGAGAATCAAGAAAAAGGAAATTAAAGCAAAGGGTCATCATAGGAAGTAAGGCGGAAGAAGGTCTTGAAGAAGAGCTGCAGGAAGAAGGAAGAAGGGCAGAAGACAACCGTTTTTCTTTAACTGCGAAAAACTTTTGGCTTCCTTTTTGTTGATTCTTTTCTTTCTTTTGCGGTAGGCTTTTTCTTTTTATGGAAGAAGACGTTTTGGACAAAAAGAACTTCTATGAAGGACAGTCTGGAAGAAAGTAGGATGTAGAGGAGGAATACAGCTATTTTTCCTTACAGGGACGGTGTAATTAAACTCAGTAAGGACGGGGCGAAGTATGTTTCTTCCCAGGAAAGGTGCTTTTGGGATCAGTACTTTGAAATGGGACGAGCTCTGGTTTCGGTTTCCGGAGATTATGCTGTCGTCGGAGAGCAGGGCGGCACCAGGCTGTATATATTTTTCTTCCCAGGGACTTAGCGGGCAGGGAGAAGCTCCCAGCACCATAGAAAAAAATTACGGATTTCCGAAAAAGGTGTAGTTTATGCGCTTTTGTCGGAGGATCAGGGAACCCTATATCACGGTATTTTCCAAGGAAGGTAAAAATCTGGACATCGGCATAAAAGTCGGTGATGTCGGGAGACGGTTATCCCATGGATTTGTCCGTATCTCCGGATGGAACGGAGCTCTGCGTGCATTTGCCCATTTGGAACAGACCGTCAGAAATCCAGAGTGGTTTACTATAATTTTTCTTCCTTAGGGAAAAATGCCGGTGCTGACCGAGTGGTAGGGGGCTTTACCGATGATTTTTCCGGCGGCATTGTAGGAAGAGTGCATTTTTTTACTGATGAGGAATCCTTTTGCGGCGTATGACGGAGGCTTGGCTTTCTCTCCACGAAAGTAAGAACCAGCCCGGAGCTGAAGAAAAAGGTGGAAATTCGGAAACGATTCGGATGATTTCTATGACCAAAACTACCTTGCAGTTCTTACGGATCAAAGAGGAGAGCCCCAGGAGGATGGAGGAAAGTCCGGGGGCAAAGATGGCGCAAAAGGGCGGCAATACTAAAGACCCGAAGAAAAAGAAACAAAGTCCTGTAGCAAGCGGAAGTATCCCTTACGGGAAAGCAAAGAGAATTCCGGTAAAGAAAAGCAAAAAGACGAAAGTCTCTTCCGGAAGTAAAAAGAAAAAGCAGGAAAAACCCTATAGACTTTTTGATTTTTCCGAAAGACTGAGAGAAAATTCTGGATAAACCCATAGACTTTTATGGGCAACAATATGGAATTAAGTCAGGATAAGGTGATTCTCATCAAGAGAAATATTTTTAAAAGTTTATGATTTTTCAAGGCAGACTGCGTTATAATGGGGAGACCGAAGAAGGTTTGCAATATATTCGTTCTTTTGTCAAAAATTCAGTTCGGGGAACGGATTTATTCTTGGCATATCGAAACAGAGAAGAAGCTATTCGGGTAAAATAAGAGAAGAAGCAATTCGGGTAAAATAGAAAAAGCTTCAGCTATGTGCTTTTAGAAATATTCAGAAAGAGTAAGGTGTGTAGCTAGCTACAGAGGAGGGTAAGATGAATCAATATTGCGTAGGCATTGATGTGAGGGAACTCCGTAAAATGCGGTATCTTTACCTATAACGGCGTACTGTTGGACAAGTGGGAGGTACTCACCAGAAAGGCGGAGCAGGGAAAGTATATTCTTCCGGATGTGGCTGAGGAGTTAAAGAAGCATTTGGCGGAGAAGACCATTGCCTATGAGGATGTGGCAGGATCGAATCGGTGTTCCTGCACCGGTAGAGCTGGACGGGCATGTGCCTGTTGCGGTAAATTTAGGCTGGAAAGACATTTACCCGGCAAAAAAATCATGAGAGAGCTGATGGGCGGAAAGATTCCCTGTGCAGTAGGAAATGATGCCAATGTGGCTACTCTTTGGAGAGCTTTTGGCAGGGAGGAGGAAGAGGTTTCTCCGATATGCTGATGGTAACTTTTGGGAACCGGCGTAGGTGGCGGTTTGATTTTGAATGGAAAAATCGTTACCGGTGCCCATGGTGCAGGAGCGGAAATCACCACATTCATGTGCGGGATGTGGAGGGAGAGCTGTCGCCTGCGGCGGTATGGGCTGTCTGGAGCAGGTGGCTTCCGCTACCGGAATTGTGAAGGAGGCAGAGCGTTTTCTTCGGATGTTCAGAGATCCTTCTTCTTCGTATCTATGGAAAGGGCACCTTACCGCAAAAGATTGTTTGTGAAGCTACTAAGGAGGGAGATATTCTGTACCAGCACAAGCCTGGAGTGCAGTATGCGTTATCTGGGGATTGTTTTGGCGCAGGTTTCCATGATTGCTGATCCGGAGGTTTTCGTTATCGGTGGGAGGGCGTTTCCCGAGCAGGAGACTTCTCTTACAGATTATTAAGAAGCATTACGAGGAGCACACACCGATTTTTAAACAAAAAGGCGGAGCTGATGCTGGCTAAGCTTGGAAATGATGCGGAATTTACGGTTGTGCAAAGCTGATGCTGGATAAGGAATAGTTTTCCCTATAAATAGGCATAAAATGGAAATGCTTTGAATGGGTATCGTCTAGCGGAAGTATATCCGGACAAGTTCGTCCAAGAGTAGAAAGGGATAGAATGAACCAAAAGGTCTTAAAGACATTGGAGTTTTTACAAAAATCATAGACCGATTAGTGGAGGAGGCAGACTCTTCTTTTGGGTAAGGAGAAGTTGAAGGTCTTAGAGCTTTCTTCTTCTTCCTTTTTAGAGGTGGAGCAGAGTCTTTGGAAACAGAGGCGGCACAAGACCGCATTCGTTTAGGGGAGGAATCTTTCGGGGAATCAAAAGAAGTCTGCCCCTATTTTTCCCTGTTTAGCCTTATCCACAGCCCTTTCCATTCCGGAGCTATATGATATTATCCTGATTTTAGAAAAGACCAAAAAAAGCAAAGGATCAGGGAGAAGAGAGGGAAGATGCTTTTACAGGAGTATTTTTCAGGCTTTAGCCCCTTGGATGATATTCGAAGAGAGCTGCAACGTTGTATTCTTTTCCGAAGAGGAGCTGGCAGATGATGCCAGTCCGGAGCTTTCCCAGCTGCGTAGGAAGGAAAAGGGCTTAGAGGAAAAATCAATCAGGAATTAAATCGCATTTTACAGCACAATCGTTCCATGCTGCAGGATCCGGTCATAACCCTTCGAAATGGAAGACACGTATTTCCTGTTAAGGCAGAGTATAAAAATGCTTTCCGGGGAATTGTTCACGATGAAAGTAGCTCAGGGGCTACTCTTTTTATGGAGCCTTTCTCCATTGTCCAGTTGGAAAATGATATGCGGGAACTTTTGTCTTTAGAAAAGAAGGAAGTGGAGAAGATTCTTCTACAGCTTTCTCCCTTTCTTTAGCGCCCTTTACGGAGGAACTGGGAGAAAATGTAAAGATTTTAAGCCATTTGGACTTTGTTTTTGCCAAGGCCAAGCTTTTGACTCAATAAGATGGACGGGGTAAAGTCTATCTTGAATCAGGAGCGAAAGACGGTGCTTTTGGATGCCCGTCACCCCCTGATCTCTAAAGACAAAGTGGTGCCCATCAGCATTCGCCTGGGAGATGACTTCAGCCTTTTGGTCATTACCGGCCCCAACACCGGAGGTAAGACGGTTTGCTTAAAGACCTTGGGACTGTTCCAGCTCATGGGGCAGGCGGGACTCTTTATTCCTACCTTCCAGGGTTCCAGCATTACGGTGTATCGGGAGATGTATGCAGATATCGGGGATGAGCAAAGCATTGAGCAAAAGCCTTTCCACCTTCTCCTCCCACATGACCAATACGGTGCGGATATTGCAGGGGCAAGGAAGACTGCCTCTGCCTTTTTGATGAGTTGGGAGCAGGAACAGACCCTACCGAGGAGCGGCTTTGGCTTTGGCTATCTTGGATCATCTTTTCCAAAAAGGGAATTCGAACCCTAGCACCACCCACTATGCGGAGGTGAAGCTTTACGCCCTTTCTACAGAAGGAGTGGAAAATGCCGCCTGCGCCTTTGATGTGGAAAGTCTGCGCCCCACCTATCATTTGCTGATCGGTGTGCCCGGAAAGTCCAATGCTTTTGCCATTGCGGAGAAGCTTGGTCTTCGAAAAGATATCATTGCTTCTGCAAAGAATCGTTTGGGAGAGGAAGACCTGCATTTTGAAGATGTGATTGCGGGATCTGGAAAATACCAAGCGCCTTGCCCAGAGGGAAAAAGGAAGAAATCGAGCGGTACAAGGCGGAGGTGGAGAGCTAAAGCAGCGTGCCAGAGAATCCACCAAAGGCATTGAAAAAGGAAGAGAGAAAATCCTGCAAAGAGCCAGAGAAGAGGCTGCTCAGATTTTACGGGAGGCTAAGGAAACCGCCGACCAGGTGGTGAAGGAATTACGTCGGCAGGAGGCAGGAAAGAGCAGTGCCTTAGAGGGAGAAAAACCAGAACCAAGCTTCACCAAAAAGATGCGGGAAAATGACGAGGCTCTGTCCTCCGCCATGGTAAAGGGATCCTCCCAAACCATTTCATAAAGAAATTTACTCATCGGAGACAAGGTGAGGGTTTTTAGCATGCACGATATGGTGGCAACGGTTACCACTCTTCCGGATAAAAATGGAATGTTCACCGTTACGCCGGTATAGCTTCGCACCAAGGTTTCCGCCAAGGATGTGGAATTTATCCAGCATAAGGGAAAAGGAAAAGCCGGAAAAGAATCAGGAAAAAGTCGCCTCCATCGGAAGAGGAAAGGTGCTGGGAATCTCTCCGGAAATTAACTTAATCGGAAAAATGACGGCGGATGCGTTGCCGGAGTTAAATAAATATTTGATGATGCCTTTTTACCAGACTGCCGCAGGTACGAATCGTTCATGGAAGAGGTACTGAGCCCTTCGAAAGATGGTACAGGAATGCTTGAAAAAGAATAAGCATATCGAATCCTTCCGTTTAGGAGAGTATGGGGAAGGCTTCTGACGGTGTCAGCATTGCTTTTTAAGTAATAAGCCGGTGCAGCTTAAGCTTTTGCATAGACTACAAAAGATGAGCCGATGAACACTCGTGTATCTGCATAGATTGAAGCGAAGACTCGCTTCGATGATTTTTAGAGTAATGAGAGTTGGAAAACAATAGAAAGGAGGAAGCATGGCGGAGAAACAAAAATCTTGATTGTGGATGATGACAGCTCCATTGCAGAGCTGGTTTCCCTATATCTGGAAAAAGGAGTGCTACGATACCCGAATCTGTGAAGACGGGGAAGAAGCCTTTGAAAAAGTTTGGAAAAAGAGCCGGTGGCACTGATTATTTTTGGATCTGATGCTTCCGGGAATAGATGGCTACGAGGTTTGCAGAAGGATTCGCACAAGCTCCAATGTGCCCATTATCATGCTTTCCGCAAAGGGAGAGACCTTTTGATAAGGTGCTGGGCTTAGAGCTTGAGCGGACGACTATATGCTAAAGCCCTTTGATACCAAGGAGCTGGTAGCCAGAGTGAAGGCGGTTTTGCGAAGAAGTCAGCATGTCTTTTTCGCCACCTTTGGAGGAAGATAAGGAAAAGGAAGGGAGAAGACCTTTACGAAAGGGGCAAATACATTGCCCTACGAAGACTTGGTAATCAACCTAAGCAATTATGCGGTGCATTATAAAGGAAAAGGCTATTGATATGCCCCCAAAAGAACTGGAGCTTTTGTATTTCTTAGCCAGCTCCCCAACCAGGTTTTTACCAGAGAGCAGCTTTTTGGATCATATTTGGGGCTATGAGTTTGCCGGGGGATTCCCGGACGGTGGATGTGCATATCAAACGACTTCGGGAGAAGCTTTCCCAGGTGGAAGAGTGGGAGATTTCCACGGTTTGGGGCATAGGTTACAAGTTTAGATTAGGATAAAGACGTAAGACATAGCTTAGACCGGAATGGATATTTAAAGAGTCAGATGGCGATTTGCTTCAAGCAGGTATTGCTGAAATCGGTGGCTAAGCTTAGAACGGAATGAATAGAAGAAAGCTGGAGGGAATTTGGGAAAACGATTATTTATCAAATTTATCATCGCCTACCTGCTGTTTTTCTCTTCAGCTTTCTTTTTCTTTTATTTTTACGGAGAAAAGGCTATCGGGCAGAATCTTTACCGAAGAGAGGGACAGGAGCTCTACAGTGAAGCCACAAGGCTTGCCAACTACTATTCCAAAGAGGAAAACGGAGCCCTTTCTCTGGATAGGCTCAGTAAGGAGATGGAAGGAAACATCCATAGAAGCAACGTGGAATGCACCTTGGTGGATAAGGACGGGAAAAATTCTACAGCATAAGGGGAAGGATAATCTGAGCGGAAAGACTGTGGGCGATTTTTGATCCTACGGAAAAATGGCGGTAAAATTGCTTTTCCAGGGGCAATCTCCACGGTTTGTTGCCCGAGGAACATATCTTTGCCCTAGGCTCCGATTCAGAGAAATTATCAAAATCTGACCTACCTGATTTTTGCATAAATCCGTAGCGGGAATAGAGCAGGAAAAAGCCATGCTGCTCAGCATTTTCTATAGAGGCTTTCTGGCTGTAGCAGTCCTGTCTCTTTCCATTTTTTTCGTTTTTTATTTTTGGGTTTATCAGCCCTTGGGGAAAATTACGGCAGGAGCGGTACACTATGCCGCAGGAGAATATTTGTATCGGATTTCCGTCGGCGGAGGGGATGAAATGTCCTACCTTGCGGATACTCTGAATTTTATGGCGGAGGAAATTCAAAAATCCGATGACTACCAAAGGCAGTTTATTGCCAATGTTTCCCACGACTTTCGCTCCCCGCTAACCTCTATAAAGGGGTACTTGGAGGCTATGCTGGATGGAACTATCCCCAAGGAGGCGGAGGAAAAATATTTGCTTCGGCTGATTTCCGAGACGGAGCGCCTGAGTAAACTGACTCAGTCCATGCTGAGCTTAAACAAGCTGGATCAGGGAAGCTCCTTGAATCGGAGTAACTTTGATCTAAACCGAATGATTCGGGAGGTTTGTGCCAGCTTTGAAATGCAGTGTCAGAAGAAAAAGCTGGGATTTTCTCTGGTATTTGCGGAAAAAAAACAGATGGTACATGGGGATTATCCGAAGATTCAGCAGGTCTTTTATAATCTTTTGGACAATGCGGTAAAGTTCTCCAGGGAGGATTCGGAGATTCAGATTCGAACGGAGCAAAAAGGCACGAAGGTACTGGTGGGCATTAAAGACCAGGGTATCGGAATTCCCAAGAAAGATTTGGGAAAGATTTGGGAGCGTTTTTATAAGACGGACATTTCCAGAGGAAAGGATAAAGCCGGTACCGGCTTGGGACTGGCCATTGTAAAAAGTATTATCACCGCCCACGGGGAAAATATTGACTGTGTTTCCACGGAAGGCGTGGGGACGGAATTCAGCTTTTCGCTTCCCGCAGTGGAACGGGTGGAAGAGTAAGGCAGCAGGGCTTTAGAGGAACGCAAGATGGAAGAACATTTTATTCGAGAGAAAATCGTAGATCCTAAGGGAAAAAATGGAAAAAGAGGCTGAAGAAGGCTGTATTGATTCTGCTTTCCGGAGGACTTTTTGGCAGCGGCAGCCTTTTTCCTTCTTTTTATGGGGAAACGCCTTTCCCAGGAGAAAGGGAGCAACCGAAGGAAAGCATTGCCCTGGTGGAAGAAAGTTCTGAAGCGGCATCGGAAAGTGTGGCGGAAACCGAGACGCATTGAGGATGTAGTACAGTCAGAGCTGCAAAAGTTTGATTTCTCCGTTTCCAGCTATGACAGTCTGATGTCCAATGCCAAAAACGCTGATTTTCGAAGGGGAAAAATCCTTTGGTGGAGGTCAGTATTCATACCCCGAGAAGATTCTCTAGCGAAGCAAACCAGCATTGTACCGGGGTGATTTTTAAAAAGACCAAAGAAGAGGCGGTGATTCTTTTTCTGGGAGAGGCCAAGGCAGGGCGGTTACGAGGTCACCCTTTAAATCGGGAAACAAAGCTTCCCGCCACTCTTTCGGGGAAAAAGCGGCAGGGATCGATGGGTGATTCTTACTGCAGAGCTTTCTTCCCCTAACGGATAAGGAATGGGAAAAAAATTCAGGAAATGCCCAGAGGAAAATTCAGACTTCTGCAAAAGGGAGATACGGTACTGCTTTTAGGCTCACCCCTGGGACATAGCTCTATTCCTCGGCTTTTAAGTACCATTGGTGTTTTGTCCTATGACAAGGCTTCGGAGGATAGGGTTTGGGAAGAAATCAAGATGCAGTTCTCCGGAGAAGAAAAATAGCACAGCCTTTTGTTTTTAAATACAAAGGGAGAATGGGTAGGCTTCACACGGAGGCGGAGGATAGAAAAGCCGGAAGACAGATTGTCGGCATATCCGATGCCTTGGAAAGTCTGGAACGGCTCAGCAATGGAGGAATTCTTCCCTATTTCGGCGTAAAGATTCAAAACAGTTCCAAGACCATGCAGGAGCTGGGAATTCCGGAAGGAGTTTATGTCACGGAGGTGGTGGAAGACAGTCCCACTACTCTGTTGAATTCTCCCGGGGATATTATCAAAAAAATTGAACGGAAAGAGCGTTGACACCGGCAAGGCTTTTTCAGGATACTTTGCAGGAACAGGCGGAAGGAGCGGTTGTTCCCGTGGAACTCTCCGTTATAATGGTAAAAGAGTATGTAGAGTTAGTGCTTTCTTGCCCTATACAGGCAAGGTAGGAAGGAAAAAAATATGGAACGAGTTCCCTAACCCAAATCGCTTTTATTGAGAATTTCCGAGATGGGCTTCGGGTGAATAATGTGTATCTGGTGAAAACTAAGAATGCAGCGGGTGACGAAAAACGGAAAGGAATACTTAAATGTCTGCTTGCAAGACAGAACCGGCACCATTGATGCCAAGGTATGGGAAACCCACCTCCGGGAATATCGGACTTTTTCTCCCATGGACTATGTGTACGTGGAGGGAAATGTCAGCATTTACAACGGGGTAAATCAGCTGAGTATTCAGCGCCTGTCGGTGGCTTTCCGAGGGAACCCTATGCGGCGGAGGATTTTTACCGGTCAGTAAGCATGACCGGGAGGAAATGGGGAAGGAGCTCTTTGCTCTGATTAAGACCGTACAAAACCCATATTTGCAGAAGCTGTTACAGAAGCTTTTTGTGGAGGACAAAGGAATTTTACAAATGCTTTTCCTTCCACTCTGCGGCAAAGTCCGTACACCACGGCTATGTGGGCGGACTTTTGGAGCACACCCTGTCCGTTGCCAAGCTTTTGCGATTTTTACGCAAGACACTATGGGGATATTAATAGAGACATTTTGTTAAGCGCGGCTCTTTGCCATGATATCGGAAAGACCAAGGAGCTTACGCCTTTTTCCGAAAAATGATTATTCCGATGAGGGACAGCTTTTAGGGCACATCTTAATCGGCTACACCATGCTTTCGGAAAAAATTCAGGAAATTCCCGATTTTCCGGAGAATGTGAAGACAGAGTTTTTACACTGTATCCTGTCCCATCACGGGGAATTGGAATATGGTTCTCCCAAGAAGCTGGCTACCATGGAGGCTTTTGCTCCTTTCCTTTGCGGACAATACGGATGCAAAGCTGGAAACCATGCTGGGAGTTTATCGAGCAGGGAGAAAAAGTCCGAAAGGTCAAGGAAGCCAACGGTTGGGTAGGGCTTTAACAAACTTTTTGGACAGTAATGTAAAGAAGACTTCTAACTCAAAAATTCTGTAGAGTGAATTCTGTGAGTAGAGTCTGTAGAGTAGATTCTGTAGAGTAGATTCTGTAGGGTAAATTTTGTAAGGTGGATTCTATAGAGTCTTGTCATTAAGAGCGGTAAGAGTCTTTGTAGTTAATATTTATAGAGTATGTAAAAGAGGATTTTGTGATTCAATTATTTTTAGGAGATAAAGGTGCTCCCTTTGAAGCGGACATTCGGGAGCTATGTAGGGCACTTTTTACCCCCGGGGAAGATTTCCAGATTCATAGCAGTCAGGGCATTCGCCTGATGGAAACAACGCAGGAGGAGAAGAATGCCTTTTAGCGGGCGAAGGAAGTAGGACAGCCTACGAAGTAAATAAAAAGAGCTTAAAGCATAAGCCGGAAGAAAAGAAAAATCGCATTTTTAACAGAGGAGGGATTCTGACCCTTCTCTGTTCCTCTTTTCTGGAAATCACCGGAGAAGAGCTTCGCTTTTACCGGAGAGCGGGGAAAGGATAAGTCGATTTTTAAAGGCTACTATCTTTATGACATTTTTGGAAAAACAAAGCGGAAGAAGCCTGCCCTGGGAGACCTAACCGGCATTCGTCCTAGGGCTTTGCCGGAAAAATGGGAAGAAAAGGGACAGAGTCCCGAAATTTTGTTTCCTGCTCTAAAAGAAGAGTATCGTTTGGAGGGAGAGAAGGCGAGCTTTTTATATAAAATTTCCCTACAGGAGGAAGGTATTTTACAAAGGGCGGAAAAGGCTTATGGAAAAAGCATTTCCGAAGGTTACAGTCTTTATATCAATATTCCTTTCTGCCCCTACCCGTTGTGCCTACTGCTCCTTCCTTTCCATGCCCTATGGGAAGTTTTTTTCCGAAAGGATGCCGAAATACCTTTCTCTTTTAGAGGAGGAAATGCTATTTGTGCTGTGAGAAATGGGAGAGAAAGAGGAAAGCAGCTGCAAAGCATTTATATCGGTGGCGGAACTCCAACAGCTCTAGGAGAAAAAGGATCTGAAATCCTGCTTTCCTTAGTGGATAAGCATTGTTTTTCCAAGGAAAGGGCGCCATAGAATATACGGTGGAGGCGGGAAGACCGGACTCCATTAATCGGGAAAAATTAAGGCTATTACAGGATTTTTCTGTAGATAGAATTTCCATTAACCCCCAAAGCTTCCATCAGAAAAGTTTAGATATTATCGGAAGAAAACATTCCGTTGAAGAAGTAAAAGAGAAGTATGCTTTGGCAAGGGAATTAGGCTTTGACAACATTAACATGGACTTAATCTTAGGCTTGCCGGGAGAGCATTTGCAGCAGGTGGAGGAAAGCCTTTTCCGAGATTTTTACGCCTTGCTCCGGATAGTCTGACCGTACATTCCCTGGCGGTAAAACGGGCCGCCAGACTGAAGGCGGAGGAAAATCATTTCCGGGAAATCTATCAGGCAGGGGGAGAGGCGGAAAGCTTTTCCCTGGACAGAGAATTCTCATTCCTCATCTGCCTTCCTTAAAGAAGCGACAGGAGAGAAGGGGAAATCGAGTGGATGATGCTTTGCAGTATGGATACGGCGGAGAAATTGGATTTACAGCCCTACTATCTTTATCGCCAGAAAAATATGGCGGGAAATCTGGAAAATATCGGTTTTGCCAAGGAAGGGAAGGAGTGCCTTTACAACATTTTTTTATGATGGAAGAAAAGCACAGCGTTTTAGGAATCGGGGCAGGGGCTTCCAGTAAGATTCTGTTTCCCAAAGGTAGAATCGAAAGAACGGACAACGGAAAGGATATGCATTCCTACTTAGAGCGCTTTCTGAGTATTTTAGAGAAGAAACGGAGACTTTTGGAAGAGGAGGAACTTTGAAAAGGGGCTGTCAAAAACAAAACAGTTTTCTAAGCAATATTGCCGAAAATCTATTTCTTATTTTGATTTTTACAGCCCCTTTTATGGGAAAAGATTAGTAAAGACTAGTAATACGGAGTAAAGAAACTTTGAATATGGTCGAAATAGTAAGGGAAAGTGTGTATAAAATGCAATAATTCCTAGAAAATACACTAGGAATTAGTCTATACTACTCTTGTCCAAAGCTTTTAAGGAGTAGGGGAAGAATTCCCGGAAAGGATGCAAAATGAATATTCAAGAGAGAAAAGTAGGGGTTATCGGCTGTGGATTCGTAGGAGCAGCTCTGCCTTTGCCTTTAATGCAAAGCGGACTGTTTTTCCGAAATGGTTTTAAACGATGCGGACAGAGCGAAGGCGGAGGGAGAAGCACTGGATATCAGTCACGGACTTCCCTTTGCAAAAGCCTATGAAGATTTATGCCGGAGACTATGATGATCTTATGGATTGCTCCATTCTTGTCATTACGGCAGGAGCAGGACAGAAGCCGGGAGAAACCCGTTTGGATCTGGTGAAGAAGAATGTAGGAATTTTTAAGAGCATTATTCCGGAGATTGCCAAGAGAAATTATGAAGGAATCCTTCTGATTGTAGCCAATCCTGTGGATATTTTTAACCTATGCGGCGGTAAAGCTTAGTGGCTTCCCGGAGAATCGTGTATTCGGCTCCGGAACCGTATTGGATACCGCCAGACTGAAATATCTTCTGGGAGAGCACCTTTCCATTGACAACCGTTCCGTGCATGCCTTCATTATCGGAGAGCACGGAGACAGCGAGATTGCCGCTTGGAGCAGTGCCAATGTATCCGGTATTCCTTTGAACGATTTCAGAACTTCGGGGGCATATCGAGCATGATGAGTCCATGAGACGCATTGCGGAAAATGTAAAAACAGCGCCTACGAAATTATTGAAAAGAAGAAGGCTACCTACTACGGTATTGCTATGTCCGTTCGCAGAATCTGTGAAGCCATTATTCGAGATGAGAAATCCATCCTGCCGGTTTCAGCATGCAGCACGGAGAATACGGCATTCATGATGTCTCTTTCTGTTCCTGCCATTGTGGGTAGAGGGGCGTGGAAAGGGTAGTATCCATTGAATTAAGCCCGGAGGAGAAAGAAGCATTACAGGCTTCTGCGGATACCTTAAAGAAAGTTATCGAGGGATGCCCTGCAAAAAGTCTTGCCTGAATCGGAGATTTTAAGGAGAGTGCCCTGTAAAGAGATAGTTATTCCATTTGCTATAGCCTCAAAGAGGATGCCCTACGACCGGTATCCTCTTTTTCTTGCACTTTTTCATCTTCCTTTATACTTAGCAGAAAAAGGAAGGAGAAAGTATGGGATTAGAATTCATTCATAAGTTACCCTCTGCATCGGAGGTAAAGGAACAGTATCCGTTGTCTTCCGAGCTGATTGCTCAGAAAGCGAAAAGAGATGAGGAGATTGAGGCGATTTTTCACAGGAGAAAGTCACAAGTTTTTGCTGGTGATCGCCTGTTCCCGCAGACCATGAGGATCCTGTACTGGAGTATTGCCATAGCTTTAAAGAAATTGCTAAAGAGGTGGAGGACAAGATTTAATTGTTCCCCGTATCTATACCCAATAAACTGAGAACCACAGGAGAAGGCTATAGGGTATGCTCCATCAGCCGGATCCGGAAAAAGCGTGCCAATCTGATTGAAGGGATTTTTGCCATTCGAAAGCTCCACATGCGAGTTTTGGAGGAAACAGGCTTCAGTACCGCAGATGAGATGCTTTATCCGGATAACCTGTCCTACCTGTCCGATATGCTGTCCTACATTGCGGTGGGAGCCCGTTCCGTAGAAAACCAGCAGCACCGTTTGGTGGCTTCCGGGGTGGATGTTCCCTGCGGCATGAAGAATCCCACCTCAGGAGACTTAGGGGTAATGTTAAACTCCATCTATGCAGGACAGCATAGTATGAATTCATTTTCCGGGAATGGGAAGTAAAGTCCTCCGAAAACCCCTATACCCATGCCATTATGCAGGAGCTTACAGAATAAGCACGGGGAAATGGTGCAGAACTACCACTATGAAGATTTAAAGCTTTTGCATTCTCTTTATGAGGAGCGGAATCTGGTGAACCCTGCCGCAGTAGTGGATACCAACCATTGTAATTCCGGAAAGCAGCATAGAGAGCAGCTTCGTATTGCTCCAGAAATCATGCATTCCAGAAAGTACTCCCAGGAGCTTGCCAACTTTGTGAAGGGTCTGATGGTGGAGTCCTATCTGATAGAGGGCGCTTGTAAGGTGGAAGAGCATATCTTCGGAAAGTCCATTACCGATCCCTGTATCGGTTGGGAGGATACGGTTCGTCTGATCTCCAATGTTTACGAGTACGAGCAGCAGACCAAATATTAATACAGCACGGCAAGAGCAGTTTGATTTTTGAGGAAATGAAAGCAAGTGAGATACCCACACTATTGCCGGGATACTCCTTAAGAACGAGATACTCCGCGCCGTGAGAGATGAAAAATTAGGCAGGATTTTTCTTTTGAAAGAAAGACAGATCCTGCTCAGTCAATGATGAGAAAAGGAAGGAAGCAGTATGGGAGTTTACGAAGAATTACAAGAGAGAGGATTGATTGCCCAGGTTACAAATGAAGAAGAAATCCGAAAAATGGTAAATGAAGGAAAGGCAATCTTTTATATTGGCTTCGACCCCACTGCGGATTCCCTTCATGTAGGGCACTTTTATGGCGCTGTGCCTGATGAAGCGTTTGCAGGCAGCCGGCAATAAGCCTATCGCCTTGGTTGGAGGCGGAACCGGTATGATCGGAGATCCTTCCGGTCGTTCCGATATGCGGCAAATGATGACCACCGAAATGATTGACCATAACTGTGCCTGCTTTAAGAAGCAGATGAGCCGTTTCATTGACTTCTCCGAGGGGAAGGCATTAATGGTCAATAATGCGGACTGGCTTAGAGATATGAACTTTATGGAGTTCTTGCGAGAGGTAGGCCTCATTTTTCCGTAAATGAAATGCTGAGAGCCAGATGTTATGTGAACCGGCTTTCTCAGGGACTTTCCTTCTTCGAGTTTTTCTTATATGCTGATGCAGGGCTACGATTTCTATCGTCTCTATGAGGACTACGGCTGTAACATGGAGTTCGGCGGAGATGACCAGTGGTCCAATATGCTGGCAGGAACAGAGCTGATTCGTAAGAAGCTGGGGAAGGATGCTCATGCCATGACCATCACCCTTCTCACCAATAAGGAAGGAAAGAAGATGGGAAAGACCGCCAGCGGTGCGGTTTGGCTGGATGCAGCAAAGACCAGTCCCTACGACTTCTACCAGTATTGAGCGAAATGTGGATGATGCAGATGTAGGAAAATGTCTTCGCCTCCTGACCTTCATTCCTATGGAAGAAATCAAGAAGATGGATGCCTGGGAAGGAGCAGAGCTGAATAAAGCTAAGGAAATTCTGGCTTACCATTTGACAGAGCTAGTGCACGGTGCAGAGGAAGCTAAGAAGGCAGAGGAAGCTGCCAAGTCCTTATTTGCAGGTGGCGGAAATTCAGCCAATACCCCGAAGTGTGTGCTTAAGAAGGCAGAATATCCTGAGGGAATTGATATCTTAAATCTTTTGGTAGTGAGCGGTTTGGCACCATCCAAGGGAGAAGCCAGAAGAAACGTGCAGCAGGGCGGTGTAAGCTTTGCCGGAGAGAAGATTACGGATATCGGAAGACAGCTAAGCCTTTCTGAACTGGAGAACGAGCCATTGCTCCAGAAGGGAAGAAGAGTTTTATGAAGATAGTGTTGAGTAATAGTAAATATAAATAGAATAAGTCTTTCATGCAGTATAGGTCTGAGTAGGGCACGATAACCCACCCTACTGTGAAATACTGTAAATAATTAAGGGCTGTAAAAATCAAAATAGTTTTTCTAGCAATATAGGTCTAAATTGGGGCACGCTCTCGCTAGCTTCGCCACGTATCGGATACTAAGCGAAAACTGCGATTCTCTTGTTTTTCGCAATGCACCGACGGGCTCAGAACTACCCTCATTTAGACCCTATATTGCCGAAAATCTATTTATTATTTTTGATTTTTACAGCCCCTAATAGATTTCTTTACAGTTCTTCGTTTGAGGTGTTTTTTATGTGTTCCACGGTCAGATAGCTCTTTTCAGACCTATACTGCATGAAAAGTCGACTTTACTATTTTTATATTTACTGATTACTCTAAGTTGAAAAAAATACAATAAAATGAAAAAGATGAGGGACACGGTTCCTCATTTTTTTGAGAGTCTTATGTTTGGTGTGGTCTTTTAGGGATACATCGGATATTTGCATAATTAAGAGAAAAAGAGGAGATAAAGATTATTTCTCCATCTCCTTACCCATATAGATTCCATAGTTTTTGCGTATCTTGTAAAGCTCCTCCTTTGTATGAATTTTGGGGGTATTAGCTTCTCCTAACAAGCTAAAAACTTGATAAAACAAGAAGCAGATCCCAGAGGGCTGCTTCATCAATTTTTCCGTAAGTGTCCGTACACTTACTGTGCTTTGCTAAAAAGAATGATTATGGTAGCAAGCATTAAGCAAGTTTTTAAATGTATATCTTTATATTATACCAAATGAGGTAAGTAATATCATCAGAATTGAAAAAAATGCTTTTTAATATGACAATATATGTCAAGTTAATACGATATAATAAATATAGGAGATGTTAAGACGATGAAAGATAATAGGCTATTTAGGATACTATATTATATTTTTAGAAAAAGGGAAAAAGTTACAGCAAAGTGAACTTGCAGATAAATTTGAGGTATCAGTCAGAACGATTTATAGAGATATTGACTCTATCAGCAGTGCAGGTATTCCCATCTATGCGTTGCAAGGAAAGGGCGGTGGAATAGAAATTGCTGAAGATTTTTGTGCTTAGTAAATCATTGCTGTCTGAAAATGAGAAACAGCAAATTATGTCAGCTCTTCAAGGATTAGATAATACGCAGATACAACATGAGAATGAGCTTCTAACAAAAACTTTCCGCACTCTTTAAAATGAAAAATACCAGTTGGATAGAAGTTGATTTTAATAATTGGCAAAACAATAAGCTGTATGAACAAAACATTCTAATGATCTTAAAGTCTGCAATTTTAAGTAAAAACATTATTTCATTCACATATTTTAGCAGCAATGAAAAAGAAACAAGTAGAAGAGTTAAACCCTGTTAAACTACTTTTTTCAAGAGTCAGGACTGGTATCTATATGCTTTCTGTTTACTTAGAAATGATTTTAGATATTTTCAAATTGTCCCGGATAAAGAATTTAGAAATCCATACTGAAAAGTTTGATGACAACTTTGAAGATGCAATACTCAAGAAAGAAATGCCACGAGAACACAGTGTATATAAAAGTTAAGTTTGATCGTAAAGTTGCTTTTTCGAGTATATGATGAGATAAACGGAGAAATCATAGAAGACGATGAGGGAAATTTATATGCTGAAATAGAAATACCGAATGACTATAATTTATTCAATTATATTTTTCTTTCGGAGATGGGGCAGAAGTATTAGAGCCAAAAGAGATACGAATGCAGATTAAAGAAATGATAAATAAAATGGCGGGGAAATATATAATATGACAAATGGTGTCAAGTATCCTCCTGTATAATTTAATTAACTCAAGATGCAAAGGGAGGATTGGATAATGAAATATGAATGGAGAAAACAAGAAAAGAATCTTTATGGTGCAAAAGCAGACACCTATCATTGTAGAAGTGCCAAAGCAAAAATTTATTTGGTAAAAGGTAAAGGAAATCCGAATGAAGTAGATTTTTCAGACAGAATATCCGCATTATATTCTCTTGCCTATGCCATTAAAATATTGTTTAAAAATATAATGAAAAAAATAAAAACTGATAACGAGATTACAGATTTTTACGGTATATCCGTTAGAGGATTTTTGGAAAAAAAGTAAATGGAGAAGAGTTTGATAAAAAAACAAACTGGAATACACATTGATGATTAAACAACCTGCTTTTTATTACACAAGAGATATTCGCAAAGGCACTTTGAGAATATAAAAAGAAAAAGCCTGACGCATTGTATGATGAGATAAGTTTTAGAAAAAAATAGAAGAGGGTAAATCTATTCAGATTTTACATGTTGGAAGTATGATGATGAGCCAAAATCATTTGAACAGATGGATGAATTTGCAAAGAAAACTTGATCTTACAAGAATAGGTGATTTTTCATAAAGAAATATACCTAAGTAATAAAAACAGGACATCAGAAGAAAAACAAAAACTATATTAAGATATTCAGTGAAGTAGGAGGTAACGATGAACAAGATTACTTGTATTTGTTTAGGGTGTGAAAGATATGGAAAAGGTCAATCAAGTTTTATAGAGATGGTTTAGGATATAAGACTGATTGCAGAGAAAATAACCCGTCAGTATGCTTTTTGATACTCCGAGAACAAAGTTTGAACTATTTCCTTTGGAACAATTAGCAAAAGATATTGATGAAAATAATCCACCAAAAGGGAATGGATTTTTCAGGAATTACATTAGCCTACAATGTTGAACATAAAGAAGATGTAGAGACTGTAATTGCATTAGTAAGAAAAGCAGGGTGGAAAAATTGTAAAAAGAGCCACAGGAAGTTTTTTGGGGTGGATATCACGCATATTTTTCGGATTTAGATGGATACTATTGGGAAGTTTCATAGGGACTGGATTTTTCAATTTGATGAAAATGGATTGCTGAAATTTTGAGGATAAATAGGAAAGAGTATGCCATAAAGTAAGGAATATTTGATTTTTGAAGGAGGTAATCATAGTGAATGAATTTAATGAATTTGTTCGTGAGATTTTTTCCGCAGCAGGTGATATTGTCATAAGATCCATGATGGGCGGATACCTTATATATTTTAACGGTAAGCTGATAGGTGACATTTGCGATAATGAACTATTTTTTTAAAGAGAACGCCGACATCGGACAAACTTCTTGCAGACTCAGAATTGCGTTATCCGTATGAGGGTTCAAAGACATTGATGTATGCATTCGACAGATTTGAGGATATGGATTTGATTACTGAACTACTGAAAGGTATGTATGAGGAACTGCCAGAAAAGAAACCCAAGAAAGCTAAATGAGACAAACAAGCTTCAGTTTGTTGAACTTAGCAGGTATAAGTTTCTATGAGATGAAGCCTATAAAATTTGTACGTATACTGAAGTTTGAGCTAGGATAAGCTTGACATAATATAATTTATATGCCATTCTGTTACCAGATCAAAACTCATAGAGCGTGAGTATAAGAAAGCTCAATAGAAGATTTGGTCAGAGTGACAAGTAAAATAAAAGAAAAAGTCACTGAGAAGACAACTCTGTTTACAGGGTTGTTTTATCTAGGAGAAAAGATGGCTAAGAAGAGGTTTGTATTTTTATCAAATGAATTTTATAGTATATATACTGCAACCGAATATCCAGAAATGGAGCAAAAAGCATAACAGACCATATATTCAGGTTTGTGTTGAGATAGATGGTGTTCAATTTGTTATACTTTGAGGTCTGGTATAAACCATCCCTCATGTTTTGTGGACTGATAAAGCTAATCATTGCGGAGTTGATTTTTCTCAAAAGGCAGTTACTAAAAAGGAAAGCTATATTGATATGAATATAGAACCACATTTAAGGCAGAAAAGAGTTTGATGCTTTATGAGGAAAAGACTATAAGATTAAGTGTAAAAATGCAAAAAGTACATTAAAATATAAAGAAGCAAAGCAGGATTTGAGTAAGCCTGTAAATCAGAGACTTGTACAGTATTCAACTCTCCAATATTTGTGAAGAAGATTTGGATATTGATTAAATTTATGAAAAATATATCAGCTTAATGTGTATAAAATAGCTAAAAAGCCCGTGACTGGATATAAATAAGGCACGGGTTATTTCTGGATAAAAGAGCAAAACAGCGTGACCAGACAGTACCAGAATGAAAAAGGCTTTAATATAGTGCAGAAAGGGATGTAATGTATGAAAAATGAACGATGTTCAGAAGAGCTCGAGTAGGGAGAAGCAAATATGTTACTGTTATAAAACGCTTGGAAATACACGGATTTTGGCGCTTTTGAAGTAGTGAAAATTTCTCTAAATGATACTATTTTGATACTAAAAAGTTGAAAAAAATAGGTTCAAAAAGGAGTTGTTGAATTAAGTGGGTTTTTACGAGCGATACTTATTGACCGAAGGGCAATAAGGTAGGTAATATGTTTAGAAAAGCCTTCCGTCTTTTATGGTGGGAGGCTTTTGTGGAAAAATAGAGAATGGTAGATTAGAAGTTGTGGAGTATGAATGAATATAAGAATTAGAAAAATGACAGTCAGTGATTTGGAACCGCTTTACAAACTTTTGTCGAATTCGAAAGTAATGCAATATCTCGAAGCACCCTACACAAAAGAGCAGACCGAGCAATTCCTCTTTCGATTCGGTCTTTCTGAGACACCATTGATATACGCAGTTGAAAAAGATAACGACTTCATCGGATATGTGATTTATCATGATTACGATTCAGAGAGTGTCGAGATTGGATGGGTTTTAGAACCTTCCTTTTGGGGGCTAGGGATTGCATCATGCTTGACATCAGGTATGATAGCAAAAGCTAGAAACTCAGGTAAACAGGTAGTGATTGAATGTGTACCTGAACAAAAAAGTAGTATTCGGATAGCTGAAAAATATGGATTTCAAAAGTGTGGTATTATCGATGGACTGATGATATATCGTTTGTAGAGGTAAATCCCTGTCTGTCGGGATAGGTAAATTAGAAGCTATGTGTGTAATGAAGTATTTGGAGGTATATGAAATAATATGATTAATGAAATTAAGGGTAATAATATTATATTGCGTGAGCAAAAATCGAAGATGTGAAATTTTTTATCTACTGGTATAATCAGCCACTAGTCATGTTTCAATGTGGCTTTACAAACTTACTGATGAATAAGCTGAGAAAGAGAGGATATGGAACAGAAGTTATAGGACTTATGCTGAGACTTGCTTTTGAACACTATGAAATGAACTGAGTGGCAATAAAAATATTAATCCTCATTTGTCGGGCTAATTCAGTAATTATATAGTGAAAGCATGACTTTTAGACCAAAAATCTTTCAGCTATGTGCTTTTTCTATGCCTATTTTATATCCGGCGGAATCTTAGCGGATATACCTTTTCTATAGAATTTTACAAGAAAGAATTACAGATGAATACTGAATAAAGATAAAGAACTTGGAAATATTATTGATATTAAAAATAGTCAAAAAGTCAAAGTCAAGCAAAGGCTATGAACACTGGGCAACGAAACACAATCTTAAAACAGCAGCGTCTACACTTGTTGAAATCAGGAATAAAGGTTTTTAATTCAATCGAAGAATTGGAGCGTGGCATCAGCCGGATCTCCATTGAAAAGAACGAGTTGAAACAAGAATTTGATAAGCTGTCATTGGAGCAAAAAGAGGATAAAGGGAAGTCGTTAAACATATTCAAATTTGTATTAGTAAGAGAACATTACGAAGGTTATAGTAAAAACTCAAATGACAGAATTTATATGATGATGATGAACTGAAAAGATGTGAAGCCTATCAGAAAGCTTATGAGGGAATAGATATTTTTCTTAGCTACTACTCACACTTGAGACATATGGTATGGGAGAGTTGAAGACAAAATTGAGTAAAAATCTTTTAGAAAATTAAATGAGCATTCAAAAGAATTGCAGGTACAAACAAGAGGAAATTGCAAAAGAAATATAATGCGTTATCAGTAAAAATATGAGGAGTTGAAACATCTGAAAGTTAATATGAATGAGTATCTTGGTAGAGATAAGAGGGAGAAAAAGGAGTGAAGTAGAAAAATAGTAGATATAAGGAACAAGATAAGAAAAATTTCTAAAGAGAAAAAGAAAAGATGAAAGAAGTAGAAAGATGAATTTATATTGCGGTAGACTATGTTTTCTTGAAAATAAAGAATCTTGACAAATATTGAATTTATAAATTTATTATTAAATATAAATTCAGTATTGAATAGAAAGAGGTGTGCTATGGCACAAGTATTAAAAGAAGAAGTTAGAAATAGAATACTCGAAGCAGCAGAAAAAAAGTATTTTTATAAAAAGGATTATAGAGGTGCCAAATTAACAGAAATTGCAAAAAGAAGCAGATATTCCTGTGGCACTAATTTATACCTATTTCAAAAATAAAGGAAGTTTTGTTTGATGCAGTAGTAAGTTCTGTTTATATAAATTTCGAGTCAGCTTTTTGATGAGGAAGAGTCTTTGGAAAAAGGTTCTGCTTCTGAAAGGTTTGATGAAGTTGGAGAAAACTATATTCATGAACTTTTAAAAAGAGCGTAAGAAAGTTAATTATTTTAATGGATAAAAAGCTCAGGTACGAAAGCATACAGAAGCAAAACACAAAACTCATATCACAAATGCAGGTTCATATTGAAGTAAGTTTAAAAAGACAATCGAAACAGGAATATGATCCAATGCTTGCCCATATTTTTAGCCAGTAACTTTACAGAGGGACTTCTTGAAATAGCAAGGCACTATCAAAGTGAAAAAGTGGGCAAAAGATATGCTAAAACTTATTGCAAGGTGTTATTACAAGGGAGTGGAATCCCTATAATCAGCACTAAAAAAATAGACTTTGCGTAATCAGCAAAGTCTTACTTTTAAACCCTAATATTGAATTAAAATTCAATATTATTCAATTTTGAAAGGAGAGTTGTTCATGCCGGAAAAAGAATTAAGGAAAAAAAGTGATTGGGAAAAATGGTTTATCCAATTCACTTCTTGCTTTTAAAAATAGTATGTGATTTGATACCACAAATCTTACTTGTATATTTGATTAGTTCTTTAATCACAAACAATATTAACGAAGGTAATTTAAAGTATATATTCTTAGGGAATCTTTATATCGTTTGTATTAAAAGGCGTGTTTTACTATTTTGCAACAAAGGTTGCCCATGAGAAAAGCATACGAAAAATTGACAGAACTTAGGATAGATATTATCGGGCATCTGAAAAACTAAGTTTGGGATTTTTCAAAGAACATAATACAGGGGAGCTTACGAACATTGTTCAGCATGATGTAGAGCAAGTGGAAGTATACCTTGCCCATGGTCTTCCGGAAATAATGTCAGTTACACTTCTGCCTACCATTATTTTTGTAGCTATGATTTTTGTGGATTGGCGTCTTGCACTTGGTATGATTGCCGGAGTTCCACTCATGTATTTGGTAAAAGTTCTTTCACAGAAAACAATGGATAAAAACTTTGCTATTTACTTTAACCATGAAAACAAGATGAGAGAAGAGCTAATGGAATATGTAAAAAATATTTCTGTGATTAAGGCTTTTGCTAAAGAAGAGGAGATTAGTGAAAGAACATTAAAAACGGCAAGAGAATATATTTACTGGGTTAAAAAAAGAGCATGGGAGCAATTACAATTCCAATGGGACTCATTGACATATTTATGGAAATTGGAGTGGTAATTGTCATGATTTTGGGAAGTATCTTTCTTTATCAGGGGAATATTACAACGCCTAATTTTATCCTTGCAATTATTTTTATCATCTGCGTTTACTGCATCCATAAGTAAGACAGCTACATTGCAACATTTTTTTCTATTGTGTTTAGGAGGCATTAAAGGCGATTGGAAAAGTTTTAACAGTTCCACTTCCAAAAGAAAAAGACAGAACAAGGTTTAGAATTTGGAAACATAGAATTTAAAGATGTGAATTTTGCATACGGAAAAGATGGCTTTTGAGCTTAAAAAAATATCAATTTGACTTTTAAGAAAAAAATAGTTTGAATGCCTTTGTAGGAGCAAGTGGTTGTGGAAAAAGTACGGTATCTAATTTGCTTATGGGATTTTGGGATGCTGACAGCGGACGAAATAGAAATAAATGGGAAAAGATATAAAAGGATTACAGTCAGGAAAAATATTTCAAATCTTATTGGAAGTGTGCAACAGGAGGTCATCCTTTTTCGATTTAAGTATTTTTGACAATATTGCAATCGGGAAAACTTAAATGCAACAAAAAGAAGAAGTCATAGAAGCTGCTAAAAAGCAAGATGCCATGACTTTTATTTCAGCATTGCCAAATGGATATGAAACACGAGTAGGTGAAATGGGAGTTAAGTTATCCGGTGGAGAAAAACAAAGAATCTCCATAGCAAGAATGATACTGAAAAATGCACCGATTTTAATATTAGATGAAGCAATGGCAGCTGTTGATAGTGAAAATGAAAGACTAATCGGTGAAGCAATTGACGATTTAAGCAAGGATAAAACCATCATTACAATTGCTCATCATCTAAATACGATTAGAGATTCAGACCAAATTATTGTTATGGATAAGGGTGTTGTTCTTGATGCAGGAAGCCATGAAGAGCTGATGAAAAGATGTGAGTTTTCTATAAGGATATGGTTGAAGCACAGAACAAAGTAGATAGATGGAATTTGAAAGATAATAGTCTTTCACGAGCAAGGAACGGAGTGGATTGCGAGTGTATCAACGAAAGTCTTTCACGAGCAAGGAACGGAGAGGATTGCGAGTGTACGGAGGTGGTAACAGAAAATGTTTAGAGAAATGTTAAAACTACTTACAAAAAAACCGGCAAGAGAGATTTGATTATATCAAGTGTATTCTTTTGCCCTTTTATGGACTAAGCTCCATAGCCATGATTGTTATCGTATTTTCTATACTGTTCCAAATCTTTGATGGAACGAGCTTAGTAGCCTATATAAATATTTTTATTGCGATTGGATTACTTGTAGTCTTCAAAGGTATTTGTAATATGGTTGCAGATATGAAAAAAAGCATAGTGCAGGTTTTGATATTGTTCAGCAAATCAGAGAACGCATGATTATCAAATTAAAAGAAATTCAGTTTGGGATTTTTATACCAATGAAAGACTGGGAGAATCAATACAATTTTACACAAAGATGTTGATAATATGTCCCTTGTTGTAGGACACATGTGGTCAAGAATGTTTGGTGATTTTTTTGATAGCTGCAGTCGTATTTATTGGTCTTGCAAAGTATTGATTTTCAAACTTGCTATTATGATGGCTGTATCTGTTCCGATTGCACTTATCTTTCTATATCTGACAATTAAGCAATCTGAAAGAATTGAAAATCAAAACAACTCAGCACTTCTTGATATGGTTAGCTTATTTGTTGAATATGTTAGAGGAATACCTGTACTAAAGAGTTTTTCAAACAATAAGAGCTTGGATAATGAGCTTATGAATAAGACAAAAAAGTTTGGAGAAACAAGTAAAGCAGCTTCAAGATTCAAGGCAAAACAGTTATCTATATTTGGGTTTTTACTGGATATTGGATATTTAGTTCTTTTAATTGCAGGAGCAATATTTGTTATAAAGGGAAGTCTTGATGTACTTCATTTTATTATCTTTGCAGTAATTTCAAAAGAGTTTTATAAGCCGTTCGCTTCTATGGAACAACACTATATGTACTATGTTTCGGCGGTAGATAGTTACGAAAGACTTTCAAGAATTTTTATATGCAGATGTAATCCCGGATAAAGTGAATGGAATTGTTCCGAAAGATAATGATATAGCTTTTTGAAAATATAGATTTTTTTCCTATGAAAAAGATGAATTTAAAATGGAAAAATTGAGCTTTTGCTATTGCTGAAAAAAACAATGACAGCCTGAGTTGGAGAATCAGGTAGTGGAAAGACGACGATAACCAACTTGCTTTTAAGATTTTTATGATGTGCATAAAGGGAAAAATTACACTCGGAGGAATTGATATAGGGATATTCCTTATGATGAGCTTTTTGGATCGTATCAGCATTGTCATGCAAAATGTTCAACTGTTTGATAACACGATTGAAGAAAATATCAGAGTAGGTAAAAAAGGAGCAACAAAAGAAGAAATCATTGAAGCTGCAAAGAAAGCAAGGATACATGATTTCATTATGAGTTTACCAAAAGCTTATGAAACGGATATTGGAGAAAATGGTGGGATTCTTTCAGGTGGACAAAGACAAAGAATATCTATTGCAAGAGCTTTTCTAAAGGATGCACCGATTTTAATTCTTGATGAAATGACAAGTAATGTTGATCCTGTAAATGAATCTTTGATACAAGATGCCATTACAGAACTTGCAAAGAATAGAACTGTACTTGTGGTGGCTCATCATTTAAAAACCATTCAAAAAGCTGACCAAATTCTCGTATTTCAAAAAGGCAATTTACTTGAAAAAGGAAAGCATGGGGAACTTCTTGAGAAAGATGGCTACTACACAAAATTATGGAAAGCTCAGTACGAGGTGTAACCATGATTTTGTTAAAAGATGTTTCTTATGAATGGGAAGATGGGACGAACTGCTTTAAAAATATCAATCTTGAAATTAAAAAAAGGTGAATTTGTTTTAATTTCAGGAAAAGTGGAAGTGGTAAAAAGCACTCTTGGAAGTGTAATGAATGGTCTTATTCCACATTATTATAAAGGCAAAAATGCAAGGAGAAGCCTTTGTGTCCGGAAAAAGATATAAAGCAAATTATTACTTCATGAAATAGGGCATATTGTAGGGACTGTATTTCAAGATCCAAGAAGTCAGTTTTTTTACGACAACGACAGATGAAGAAATAGCTTTTGGGTCTTCAAACTATCTGCAAATCAAGAGATGAAATCAAAACAGAGAGTAGAAGAAGTATATGCAGAGCTGGATATTCCCGGAACTGAAAAGGAAAATCTGTTTTTGAATTATCAAGCGGACAGAAACAAAAAGATAGCTATTGCAAGCATCTATGCGATGAATCCGAAAGTTTTAATTTTAGATGAACCTTCAGCAAATTTGGATATGAAAGCAACATTTGACCTGTTTTTAATTTTGGAAAAATTAAAGAAAAAAGGAACAACAGTTGTTCTAATTGAACATCGTTTGTACTATGTAAAAGTCTTTATTTGACCGTTTTTCTTTTTGATGAAAGATGGAGAAATTGCAGAGGACTTGAGACGGGAAGAAGTTATCCATCTTGAAAGGGAGTTTTGGGATGAAAATGGACTAAGAACTCTTGAATTAGAAGAATACAGGATAAGTGAGAAGAAAGATTCATATCAATTAAATGATGAAAGTATCAGTGGAAAAGGCTTGAAATTTTTGTTATCCCAAGTACAACTAAGGTTGGAAATAAGCAAAAACAGTACATCTTAAATCATCTTGATTTCAATATGGAGTGCGGAAAAGCCATTGGTCTTATCGGCTTAAATGGTACCGGGAAAACCACCTTTGCAAGGGTGATTTCAGGACTTGAGAAGATAAAAGAGGGAAAAATATGGGCGGAAAAAGATAAAGAGTTGAATCGTAAAGATTTAATGGATATGTCCTATTTTGTCTTTCAGGATTCAGACTATCAGTTATTTTCGGAAAGTGTACTTGATGAAATGCTGCTTGGTATTTCAAGTAAAGATAAAAAAGAAAATACGCAAAAGGCAAAGTCTATTTTGAATGTACTTGGCTTAGATAAATACATTGATAAGCATCCGTTTGCTTTATCAAGAGGAAAAAAACAAAGACTGACAATAGCTTGTGGAATGATGAAACAGGCAAGAATTTTCATCTATGATGAACCAACATCAGGTTGTGATAAAGACTCAATGCTTTCCGTCGCAAAACTGATTGAAGAACAATTGAAAAATGGGACAACAGTTTTGGTGATAAGTCATGATTTTGAGTTTTTAGCAAACACAGTGAGTAGGCTCTGGGTAATGGGAGATGGAAAAAAATAGAAAATGTTTCTGAATATGAGTGAAAGTAATAAATTTCTCATATTAGATAAGATGAGAGGAGGTAGAGAGCTTGATGAGATAGAAAAACTAGTCGATCCGAGAATAAAACTTACTCTACTTCCAATTGCTTCCTTTACGAGCTTTTTATAAGCGATACGATTCTACTTTTTCGGACTGATTGTCTTTCGCCTTTTTTTCTGTATGTATACAGTGGAATGTGGAAAAGAGCATTACGCTTTATCTTGTTTTTTTGTGCTTTTTATACTGCATAGAGTTAGGGCTTGGAAAGTTTTGCGAAAGCAAGCATCGTATTTGCAATATATATGTTTATTTACTTTGCATCAAGAATGACCTTAATCGCTATGTTTGGTGGATATATAACAAAGACTACAAGCGTAAGTGAAATGCTGGAAGCATTAAATAGAATGAAAGTACCAAGAAGCATTGGTATACCTTTTAGTGTTTTGCTTAGGTTTGTACCAACTATAAAAATAGAACTCAAGGCATTAAAAGAAAATATGAAGATTCGAGGAATCGTAACAAGCAGATTTTTCCCGTTGCTACATCCAATTAAATATATGGAATATACGCTTGTTCCGCTTTTAATGAGAATGATTAAGATTTCAGATGAACTGTCAGCTTCAGCACTCATTAGAGGACTTGATAGTGATGAAAACAGGGTAACATTAACAGAATTGCGGTTTAGAAAAACAGATTTATTGATTGGACTATTAGGAGCTTTGATGATTACTCTTGTGATAGTAATACAGAAAATTTATTAGGAGACCAACTATGAAAAACAAATTAAATGGTCGTGATTTTATTACAATCGGAATTTTTAATGCAATTGGAATTGTCATATACATGGCAGCCAGCTTTGCTATGGCAACAACAGTTATAGGAGGATTTATTGCTTCAGGAGTTAGCTTTATGATAGCTGCTACCGTTTATATTCTTATGGCTGTAAAAGTTAAAAAAAGAAGGTGTATTTACAATATCAGGAACGCTTCTTGGTTTAATTGCGTTGTCAGGAGGACATTTGCCTCATGCAGTCTTTGCTGTAATCGGTGGAATGATATGTGATTTGATTATAGGAAATTATGAGAGCAAGGGACGAATGATTATTGGATATGGGACATTTGCATTAGCAGATTTTTTAGGAACAGTAATTCCTGTAATTTTATTCGGGACAGCTTCTTTTGTGGAAAGAGCATCAAAATGGAAAAATAGAGCGAAGCACAAATAAATGAAGCATTATCTTATTTCAAAGTTTCGTGGGCAGTAGGATTTGGCTTGATAACTTTTGTTCTTGCTTGCATAGGAGCATTTGTTGCAACAAGGATACTTAAAAAACATTTTGAAAAAGCAGGAGTGATTTAATCAATCTTTGTTAGTGAGGGAAAACGGTTTCCTATTTCGAACAGGCGGTTTCCACTTTTCCGGAATAGCGGCTCCGCCGTACCGGAATATTCAGCCAGAATAATCATGTCCTTTTCATTTTTCTTTAGTAAAAACAATTTTCACTAAGTGATTTTTCTTGGGAATTTAGGTCAATAAAGATTTAATATTTTAGAAAGCTTAATTATATTGCTATTTTTGAGTTAAGTGCTAAAACCTATCACAATAGACAATAGCATACAGAGTGAAAAGTACAGCAGATTTAGTTTTTCATGGAGAAGGCATTGGAAATTTGGATTATTTTTGGAAGGCAGTATATCTCCAATGTATTTCTACAATCAAGCCATTCGAAAGGGGTGATTCTTATGATTAGTTTCCTTTTGCAATATCCTTATAGTAGAGTACTTATTTTAGCTTTGGTAATTGGACTGATTTACTTTATTTCTCTGAGGAGAGCGTATAGCTCCGGACATCGCTGGGGATTGATTAGCTATATAGCATTGCTTGTGCTGATTTATCTCATTCCTCATAGCATAAGCTATAGGGATTTATCCATCCCGAGATCCTTCAGAATATTGAGCTGAATCCGTTCTTGTTTTTGAAGATACAACATGCTATCCAATCTTATAATTGTAGTATCATTTCTTCCCTTACCGGGATTTCTCTTTTCCGCAGTGAAGGAGAAAAAGAAGGTACTTCTCTATGCGGTATTGATTGGATTTGGTATAGAATGTATTCAGCTTCTTCTGAATATCCTATTCCATTCCCCGATTTTCGTGGTGGATGTTAATGATCTCGTCTTGTACTACTTTGGCGATTTTCTATTGGATATTCTCTGTCTTTTTCTTACAGAATAGAAACATATCCATGCATCTTGGAACTCAAAAAGCTTAAGGTATAATAGACCATTCAAGAATTAGAATTTCTTGAATTAGTGAAGGATATTTCAAAAACCTAAGTTCTTACAAAAAGATTTACAAAACTCTGTATCTTTTTCCCCGAAGATTGTCATGATAACGAAAACGGATATACTGATAAAGTCGGTGAGATACCGGCTTTATTTTTCATTGATGAGGGGTATGTTCTCTATGTTAAAAAGAGTTTCATTGTTAATGATATGCCTTCTTGGCGTTTTATTTTTTTCCTTCTCGGCTTTTGCGAAGGGACAGTTACAGCTTCATGTAGAGTATGTGGAAGGAAAGGTAAACGATCCCTGTCAGCAAGTCTGCCAGAGTAGCTTACATCGTCCATGAGAATCCGGGTATTCTCCGTATCCGGCAAGGGTGAGGTGGAGTTGTAGCTATAAGAATACCTATTTACAGGATGAGGACAAGGGTGTTCGCAATCGTTTATGGAAGAAGACCGTAAAGGACGGAGAGCAGTTTAGCTTTATTCCTGAGGAAGAGTTCCGAAATGCGGAAGAAGAGGGAACACTTTATGGACTTTCCGATTGCTATGTATTGCGGATTCAGGAAAAGGGTAGCCTCAGATTATCAGGAAGTTTTCGTAGGGTGTTGTAGAAGAGAATACCTTTAAGGACTTCCAGGCTAAGGCGAAGGAGAAGGAAGCCTCGCTTGGAACAGAAGATGAAGGACTTATATCCTGCGGCTAAGAAGACCGCATAATAAAAGAAGGAAGAGGGAAGCATATGTTCAAGATGTATTCCTCTTTTTGTGGTAAAAATCAGAATGATAGATTCCGTATATTTAGAGTAATAATCGCTTGAGGAGTATGGCAGTATCATAAGCCGAATTTTAGGTTTCGAGGTGAGAGGAAAACCATGAAAAAGTATTGCTTTTAATGAATGCACAGAGTGGACAGGGGAAGGGAAAGGAGCTTTGCTACCGGGTGGTAGAAAGTCTTTCCTTACTGGGCTGTATCGTAACGGTTTTTCCTATTCTTCCCAAGCATAGGGACTTACGAACGGAAGAGCTGGTAAAAAAACTGGGGAAGGATTTTGATTTGCTGGTCTGCGCGGGTGGAGACGGAACACTACATTATCTTATGAATGCTACTCTGAGGGAAAAGCTGGATATTCCCATGGGCTATATTCCCTGCGGCTCTACCAATGATTTTGCCTACTCTTTAGGAATTCCCTAAGGATTTGCAGGAGAATCTGAGGGCTATGGTGGAAGGAAAATGCTTTTATTATGATGTAGGAAGTCTTCAGGGGAAAATATTTTAACTATATTGCGGCTTTTGGCGCCTTTTACCAAGGTGAGTTACGGGACAGACCAGGAATTAAAGAACAATTTGGGACATTTGGCATTTGCTGGAATCCTTCGCACCCTTACCGGAAAAATATGAGCCAGAGTATTCCCCTAAAAATTTCATGCTGAAAATTTTTCCGAAGAGGAGAGATATTTTTGGAGCCGTTTCCAACGCCTATTCCGTGGCAGGCTTTTTCAGGTTTGCTGGACAGAACTTTCAGGAAAAGATGAATGTAGATTATGGCGGATGGAGAATCGAGGTTTTATTGATCTGCTCTCCGAAAAATATCGGTGAGCTTTGGGAGATTGTTGAACCCTGCTTCAGAGATATCCCGGAGAATCATCCCTATGTGAGCTTTTTTAAAACCCATTATTTGGAGTTTCAAGGACAAAAGCCGGTGGAATGGACTTTGGACGGAGAGTTCGGAGGTGCTTATAAAGTGGGCAGTATAGAAATACATAATAAGGCAGCAGGATTATGATCCTAAAACTGTATGAATACACCGGATACTTATCTCTAGAGGAGTATAAAGTAATCAATACAGTAATTGATTTTCAGCAATATAGGTCTGAATTCGGGGTAGTCGAGCCCGTCGGTACTGGCGAAAACAAGAGAAACGCAGTTTTTCGCTTTAGTATCCGATACGTGGCGAGCTAGCGGAGTGCCCTGATTCAGACCCATATTGCGTAAAACATCTGGTTTGATTTTTACGATCCCTTTATCGTGCAATTCCTCCCAAGCTGCCGGCATAGTGGACTGCAGATACCGCAAGATAAATCGAATACATTCCTGCTTATTAAAGGGGATGAAGATAAAGGAGCAGGATTTGTGCAATGCTGGCAATATAGCTATCTACCAGAGTATCCAAAAACTTTTGCTCAATGCCCAAGGGATTGAAGCTTCTGTTATTTTTCCCCTATTCTTCTAGGAGACATCTTCCATTCCCTTTTCCATACCCTAGAAATGACCTACGAAAGTCCTTATTTAAGAAGCGAACCAGAGCATCCCTTACCCATGGAATCATAAACGCAGTTTACAAAAATGGCGGTTCTTCTCAATGGAATCAAAAACCAGGGAAAGGGAATTTTTCATAGTCCTCCTGATTCTGAATTTCAAAAATCAATCTTGGCTTTCTTGTGTTACCATCCACTCCAGAAGTCCTTGAATATCCGGAAAATAATAATAAAAGGTCTTTCTATTGATGCCGACCTTCTCAATCAGCTCCCCGAACCGTAATCTTTTCCAGGGGCTTTGTAAATAAAATTCCAAGGCTTCCGCCAACTGTCTTTGGGTCTCTCTCTACATTCTTGTTTTTCATTTTTATACCACATTTGTCCTATATTGACCGTTTTTTTTCCCTTGCCAAAGGCTTAGGATATCTTCTGTTGCCCATATCTTTCTTTTTAGTATAGCAAAAAAAGGAGAAAAACAAAGGGAACAGCATTGAAAAATCGTATAGAACAAGGAGGGTACAAGCATGAAAAATCAGAGAATTTACAATAGAGAAACAGCAAGCAATCAAAACGGTAATCAAAATGGCAATCAGAAGAATAATCGTCGGAATAATCAAAGGGTAGAAAAAGGATAAGCAATGGAAAAAGAGCGGTTTGTATTGCTCTTTTGTTTAGTTGCATCCCTGCCCCTGTCCATCTCGGCTTTGGCAGAGGTGCAAAAAGCCCCGCCATCATGAGAACTACTATGCCTTATTAAGCCCCACCGGAGAATTCAAGCAGGGCTCTTTGGTAGAGAGTATGAAAACTAAGGGCTATTCCAGTCTTACAGATTACGGAACTTATGAAAATGTAAAAATCTTAGCAACAGTGTAACGGTAGAGTCCAATGGAAATCAGCATACCTTAGACCTGTCCAAGGAAATGTAGACTCTCTTTTTGGAGGGAAACGTCAGAACCCTACGGTCTCTTGCCTTGAGTATTCAGATTCGCTACGAGTTAAAATGGTTTAGAGGTACAGCCGGAAACTCTTGCGGGAGAGAAGGATTGGTGAAAATTCATGTGCAGTTTAAAAGAATCCCAACGCCCAGGATTATGCAGCGAAAAACTATGTGCTGATGGCTAAAAGTAGCTTTAGCGCAGAGGACATTTTATCCCTAAAGGCGGAAAAAGGCTCAGGTGGTATCCTTGGGAGAGAAGAAGGAAGTAATTTTTGTCCTCCTTCCCGGAGAGGAAGACGACTTTACCATTGAGGTGGGAAGCAACTCCTTCAGTTTTTCCGGTTTACAATTTCAGATGGCTCCCCTTCGTTCCTCTCAGGTAGAGAAAATTACGGATTTACGAGAGGCAAAGGAAGAGTCGGAGGACTCCTACCGCGCCCTTAAGGACGCCGGTAACAGCCTTTTGGATTCCTTGGATGCCTCTCAGAAATCCGTGGAAGCGATGCAGAAAAACATTAACAACAGTGAAGCTCTTCTTCGGAAGACACAGGAAGAGGGAAGAGCTTATCAAAACAATAGAGACCAAATCTATCAGGATATGGAGACTGTAAGTAGCAGCATCAGCCCTCTTACGGAAAATGTGGAGGATTTCAACGGACTGAGTCGGGATGCCAAGAACAATATCAGCGAAAGCCAGAGCAATATGAATCGTTTGCAAAATGCCATGCTTGAGTTGGAGGATTCTTTGGTAGCCCTTCGGGGAGATGTACCCGGTCAGACAGAAATTGATAAGGCACAGCAGAGTCTTAGTCAGGTGGAAGCCTTACTTTCCGCAAAAAAGCAGGGATCCGTACAGAACAGCTTAGCGAATTTATCGGCTAAGCTGGAGGGTTCTCCTTTGAAGGATCAGATTATGGCTGTGGTGCAGGAATATATTTCTATGCAGGCAGAGGAGGCCGGTACAGAGGCGGAGATACAGAAGCTTGCTATGGAAAAGCTAAGTCCTGCCTTAAAGGAATTTTCCTCCAATACCCATTCAGGACTGACAAACTCTAAAGAGAGTCTTTCCGTTTTGGAAGACAACATTGAGGATGTGAAGAGATTGCAGGAAACCTGAAAAGCTATGCGGAGAAGGAGAGGAAACCGGCAGGAACTTAAACACGCTTTTTGGAGAACAGTCAGAAAACCATGGAGGATTTACGAGGAACCTTGCAAGAGCAGGATGCTTACCTTCGAGGAAAGAGAGAGGATACCTATTCTTCTATTGAAAAATAATTTAAATGCTACCGAGAAAATGCTGAAAAAAACGGAGAGGCTGTTTTTGGATTCTACCGAGCTGTTCGTAATGCCAAGGGAGGTTGAAGCCCTTGTGGAGAAGAAGTGGGATGAAAATGTGGGAAAAAGTCCAGTGTTTTGGAAATTGATCCTAACAGACCCATTGAATCCTTTAATGCCTTCCGAAAAATGACAATATTGTGGATGTGGCTGTGACCTTACGTACCGAAGAAATCAAAGAAGTAAAGGAAGAAACGTAAAGACTAAAGAAACGAAAGAGCCTAGCCTCTGGGATAGACTGGGACAAGTGGCAAAAAGGTATGGAAAGGAATCACCTCTATTTTTCAAAGGAGGGAAGTAAATGAGTATAAGCGAAAAATGTGCAGATTTTTATTGTTAAATATAGAGAAAAAAATCAGTCGAGTTTTCTGGGGGCTCTTAGGCATTTCCCTGATTCTTTGCCTCTTTGTACAGGTGAATTACGACTTGAGTAAATATCTTCCGGAGTCCTCCCTTACTCAGCAGGGAATTCAGAAGATGGAGGACAGCTTCGGCTATCCCGGAACGGCAAGAATCATGCTGAAGGATGTTTCCATGGGAGAAGCCCTTTCCTATAAGGACAGATAGAGCATATTTCCGGCGTAGACCAGGGTGAGTTTTTCCACAGGCTCCAAAAGTGCCTATGCTCCTGAATTTATGGAAGAAAAGGAGAAGGAAAAGGATTTAGATTATAAGGACGGAAACGCCTTATTTCATGTAGTCTTTGTAAATGGAGACAGTGACGTACAAACAAAGAAGACCCTTAGGGAAATCGAAAGCCTTTTGGGAGACAAGGCGGTGTATGCAGGCCTTGCGGTACAAAGTAAGACGGTGGAGGAACAGGTAAGCAGCCAAATGGGCTTGATTTTAGCTCTGGGACTTGGCTTCATTTTCCTGATTCTGATTGTGATGACCAATTCCTACGGAGAGCCTTTCTATTCCTGATTACCATTTTGCTGGCGGTAGGCTTAAACCGGGGAACCAATGTTTTCTTAGGGAAAGGTGTCCTTTATCACCAATAACGTTGCGGCAATTTTGCAGATTGCAGTATCCATGGACTATGCCATTTTCCTGCTTCACTCCTTTGAAACCGGTCTTGAAAAAGGGATGGATAAGGAAAAAGCCCTGTCCTATGCGGTAGGAAAATCCTTAAGCACGATTCTGGCATCTTCTCTAACCACTGTAGGTGGCTTTTTGGCTCTCTGTGCCATGAGCTTTGGAATCGGTAAGGATATGGGAATCGTGCTGGCAAAGGGTGTGGTGTTCAGTCTTTTAACGGTTATTTTCTTTATGCCGGCTCTTTTGCTTCGGATGTGGAACTTTGTGGAAAAGACCAGACATAAGCCCTTTGTGCCCTCCTTTAAGCCATTGGCAAAGCTTGCCTACAGGCTTAGTCCTCTTGTACTGATTCTTACTATTCTTTTGGTTTATCCTTAAATATCATGCAGGATGAATGACTCCGCTTCAGTAACGGTGCGGTGGTAAAGGGAGAAGGCACGAAAAATTTTCGGAAATGGAAGAAGAAATTAATGGAGTTTTCGGAGAAGAAAATCTCTTGATTGCCCTTTATCCGGAGGGAAGAAATGACAGAGAGAAGGCCTTGGGAAATCTATTAACGTCCCTTCCCTATGTGGAAAATGTGCAGTCCTTAAGTTCATTATTACCGAGGGAGTACCGGGAGTTTAGGTACCGAAGTCCTCCTTGGATTTAGTCAGAAAGACGCACAGCAGAATGGTCATTACCCTAAACCTTCCCGGAGAAAGCCAGGAATCCTATAAGGCAGTAAACACCATTCGACAGATTCTGAAGGTTTACACTGGAGAGGACAGCTATCTGGTGGGAGATACCACTGCCACCATGGATATGGAAAATATCCTCCGCACAGATAATGCCAAGGTAAATACCCTGTCCATGATTATCATCTTCCTGGTAGTTATGCTTTCCTTTAAGTCGGTAGTCTTTGCCGTAGTGGCAATGATTCCTATCGAATTGGCCATTATGAGCAATATGTCCTTCTCCTTCCTGGAAGGCACCAATATGATTTTTATCGGCTATGTTATCGTGTCCAGTATTCAGCTGGGCGCAACGGTGGACTATGCCATTTTGACCTTGGATCACTTTAAGGAAGAAAGAGAGAAAAAGAGCAGAAAAGAAGCCATTATTGCTTCCATTGAAAAGAGCCTATCCTCCCTCTTTGTTTCCGGAACCATTCTGGCGGTGGTCGGCTATGTGATTTCCTTTATCTCCTCCGTCCCCGCCATCGGCCAGCTGGGAAAATTGATCGGAAGAGGCGCCGTATGTTCTCTCTTCTTCGTAATCTTCCTCATGCCCTCCCTATTGGGGATTTTGGATAGAGTGCTGATTTTCGCAGAAAAGAAAAAGAAGGCGGTGAAGAATAAAGTGGCCTGCTCTGCAGCAGTATAGACCTGTATTAGGGTCATGCTTGCACTCAGCAGCCTTTCGTAGTGAAGGACTACAATTATTATACAAGATACGCTTTGATGCAGCATATCCCTGTAAGTGGGGCACGCTCTCGCTAACCTCGCCTGACTGAGCAGTGGTTTTGATACCCACTGCTCACTTTTGTTCGCAAAGCATTCCTTCGGAAGTTGGTCTCGTATCAGGACGACTTTCTGCATGACAGTCTGTCCTTACGGATACTAAGCGAAAAACACAGTTTCTGTGTTTTTCGCAAGTACCGACGGGCTAAGATTGCCCTACCTACAGACCTATGCTGCATTAGGTGGCTTATTACAGCCCTTCAATTTGTCGCGGAGGATTTGTAAAGGGCATGAGGCTTTTTGCTATAGAGAATCAAAATGAATTTTGTATAATACTGTTGCACAATCAGTGAAAAACTTGTATATGCACAGGAGATTCATTATGACGAGAGGAAAGAGCAGAAAAGTGGTTTTCCAATATATCCGGTGCCGAATCCATCAGCATAGAAAGCAAAATAGAAATATGTGATAAGGCTGCAAAGAGAATGATGATTATCATTTTGGGCTATTGACTTTAGAGTTCATTTTTGCTATTCGTTGTAGGAGGAGAAATCTTCACTAGGGTAGCAGACTTTTGAATCGCATTTCGGAAGGCGGACATACGGGAAATCACTCTCAAGGTCTTGCACTTACAGGAATCATTGTGTTCTTACCTGTTTTTATAATCCCTTTGACGGCTGCTTTTTAGCTATAAAAATAATTATCTTAAAGCTGAACTGGCTAAGATTGTGACCAGTAGAGAAAAATACTGCTGGCAAAGAGTCGGCTTTTGCCAAGTTTTACTAAAGAAAGTGAAAGCGATATTCTCATTTTGATACTTTGAATTTCAAATTAGCGATTATTCAAGTCTTGATGTATGACCTGCATTTGCGGAAGCCGGAATTTGATATCTATAGATTTTGCGACCACTATGAAGGAGAAAAAGATCGATATGGATAGCGATATCATTATTGAACCTGCGATGAATTTCTTTAAAGGAAATGGAAATTCCAAAGAACTTGCCCCTATGTGGAAAATGCTCATATGGACGGCGGGAATGATGTGTATATGAACATTATTCTCGAGTGGATCGAGAAGACGAGAGTTTTGACCTAAAATGAAATCACTTTGGAAGAACTACAGCAATTTCCAAATCTAAAAAGCTAACCTTATGAGCAGTGATTTTGATAAGGTAAAAGAAGTATTCGAGGCTGCAAATATTGCAGTAGAACCGCTTTAACAATGAAAACAAATGATAGTATTAGCAAAGTTGGTAAGGAGATATGTAAAGTATGGGGAGCGGTTCTAGCTCTGAGGCAGTGAAGGACTATAAGAGCAGTATAGTACTGTAAAAGGGCAATCCAGTCCACCCGCACTTACTGAGCACAAGAGCAATGAAGGACTATAAGAATCTCACTATGTCGCAATAAGCCATGTGATTAAAAAGCTTGTCAGAACCATCTTTCGGATGGAAATAACCCTTACGTCATATCAGCCTTTATAAGTTAAATTAGCTCATAATCTTTTCTGAGCATCATCGCTGATGCTCTATTCGTCACAGATTTTCAATGTACTAATCTATCTAAAATACGTTTCCGTATTTTTATTCTAAAAATCTTAATCTTATGCTTGACTATTAATAGTTAGTCTTTCGTTAAAATAAAAAGAGATATCATTTCTGCTATCCCTTTCAAAGTGTCTCAATTAAAATTTTAAGTCTTTTGAAATATCTTCTATATTTCTATAATGATTTTCTATTTCTTCTTGCTTCTTTCTTTTTTAATTGTTCTTCCTTCTTCTATATTGTTTTTCTTCTTCATTTGTTTTTCTACACACAAGATTAAGGTATCTCTATGATATTGTTTTACCTCTTCGATTGTTGTTCCATCTAAAATGATTTTTATCAGATTCAACTCTAGCTATTCCAGGTCTATGCATTGATGTAAAACTTGGTGGTAATTCCAATTTCTTAAAAACAATTCAGACCATGTGCTAGTTGGTTTGCTAGATAATCTAAAATGGATTCTATACAAAAGCAGAACCTCTTGTTCCATCATTTTTGGTAAGGTAACTTCATTTGTTATAATGCCCACTATTTTTATATCGTCTCCTCAATTGTTATTGGTTCATATTCATCAACATAATATGGTCTTATACCTACTTTTAGTTTCTTTTTAACTTTAAATATTGATGCAATAAGATCCTTATATGAATCTTCATTAAATGGATTACCTCTCAAATCTAGTGCAAGTTTTCCATCTAGGTAGTAGGCAAAGCTGAATTAAAAATCTCCTTGTTCAATGACTGGAATAAACTTCCTATCATTGTGATTATTGTAGAGTTCGCAGATGTTATATGACTTTCATAACCTACACCTTTTTCTCTATTATTAGCTTTCCTTTTATACTCTTCAGTGCAAATTATAATTACATAATCACTATCTCTATCGAGCTTTCCATAAATTTTGGAAGTCTATCCCCTGGACTTACATCATAGCTATCTATTATGGCTTCAATACCATCTGCTAACAATTTATCTGCTAGAGATTTAACCCAATCAGAGTGTTCTTTGCTTTCCCACGAATATGATATAAATACTTTTTGGAATATTGTTTTCTATCATTTAACACCCTCATTAAAATAAATCTTCTAGCCTTTTTCCAGTTTTCATTATTCATTTCTTTTGTGTAGTTTGTATTGTTAATATAAAGTCTCGTATCTTTATCTCTAACAAACCCCTCTAATTTATTTTTACGCTTTATATGTAATCCTTAAAAAGCATAGAATTTATTTTCGATTTGCTCATCAATATTTTTCCAGCTTACCTTTCTTTACCATATCCTTAAGTTTCTGAATTAGTCACTAATATAATCTGCAAGTGGTTGGCTTTTTCATCGGCATCTTCTATAATCTTTTTCATAGCTTTTAAAATAGCCTTTGCTGAATACTGGAGCCACTTTTATCTCAATATTTATAGCCTTATTATTAACTTCATTATTTACCATATAGGTGACCTCCTTTCCGGTAAAATAAAAAGCACTCAGACTTTACATCTGAACCGTTAAAAATTTTAATTCTATAGTTTTTATTATTTTTAATTTTATTACTGTTGTGACGTACTTTATAATTATGTTTCGCAAACTTTTGTTTGCTTTTTAATGCCTTATTGATGGTTTCTTGAATAAAAAGGACTACAGCATTTTTCCCAAAGGATTGTTAATTTCGCACTTTCCATTTTTCATTGCCCCTGTAAGTCTAATAATATCTTTAATATTCTTTGCACCATCATCTAAAAACAGCGTTTATAATTTGTTGCTCTGTAACTTGGTTGTAATAGCATATATTTTGGGATTTGCATCCTTTTTAAACCATATAGGAACTTTTACATCTTCCTTATAAAAACTCTTTCATTGTTTAAGTTATAATACGACATCACAATCTTCATTCATACATAAATAGTAAGTTTCTTCATCTACAACCTTTCCCATAAGGTTTTCTGATACCATATGCTTTACAGTTATATTCTTAACCTTTTCTCCTCTTTTTGTGACATTTGGGGCAATTTGCTTTTTCTTCCACTGTACCAGTGGTTTTTGTATTGAACTCAGCAGATTGACTTATCTTATTTTCTTGACTCACTTTATTTCCTCCTTTCTAAAAATATTTTCTCATTTTATTCCACCTCATTTCTATGAATTTCTATAACATCTTCAATTCTGCAATCCAATGCCAGGCAAATCTTTTTCTAATGATTCTAAGTTCACATAAGAGTTTTTGCTCATTCTAGAAACTATGTTACTTGTTATGTTTGCAGCTCCTTTTTAAGTCTTCTTTGTTCATTTCTCTTTCTACCAATAAGTGCCATAATGGTTTATAAGAAATTGCCATATTATTACCTCTATCCGTTTTATTGTTAAGATATATTATATCATAAATAGGGCTGATAAGTCACTTTAGCCCTATTTTATACTTGTGCTTGCGTTAGTATTTATTGAGATAGTCCTTGTTTTTCCTTGTCCCACTTGGAACTGCTCCAAATCCCTGAACCATAGAGCAGTGAAGAACTGTAAGAATCCCAAAGCTAAAGCGATTGATGCAGTATAGACCTGTAAAAGGGGCAATCTGAGCCCGTCGGTACTTGCGAAAAACACAGAAACTGTGTTTTTCGCTTAGTATCCGCTACGAGGCGAGGTTAGCGGGAGCGTGCCCCACTTACAGGTCCATACTGCATCAGAGCGTAGCCCTTCATTGCTTATAGTCCTTCACTGCGAAGGGCGAAGTTAGCGGGAGCGCGCCCCACTTACAGGTCCATACTGCATCAGAGCGTAGCTCTTCATTGCTTATAGTCCTTCACCGCGAAGAATCCACCTTGATTCGTTTGGAAAAACCCTCTATAATACGCCTTGTGCTTTAATCGAGCTTAAGAATAGAGAGAGGGAAGAAAATGTGGTTAATTGCAGGATTAGGGAATCCGGAGAAAAAATATGTGGGAACAAGACACAATGCCGGTTTTGCGGTGATTGATGTGCTTTGTAAGGAGCTGGGAAATCTGTCTTTGGAAAGCACAAAATTTCGTGGTGCCTATACCAAGACCAGAATCGGCAGCGAAGAGGTACTTCTTTTAAAGCCTCTTACCTATATGAACCTTTCCGGGGAATCCATCGTGCCTCTGGCTCAGTATTTTAAGATTCCCAAGGAGCATATTTTGGTGCTTTCCGATGAGATTTCCTTTGCCCCCGGAGACATTCGCATCCGGAAGAAGGGCTCTGCCGGAGGGCATAACGGGCTGAAAAACATTATCGCCCACCTGCACAGTGAAGAGTTTCCCAGAATCCGTTTAGGGGTGGGTGCCAAGGGAGAGAAGGAAGATCTTGCCCATCATGTGCTTTCCCCATTTTCCAAGGCGGAACAGGCGGAGATGGAAGATGCCTATGAGAGAGCGGCAAAGGCCTGCATTGCCATCGTGGAAAAGGGTATCGATCGAGACCATGAACGAGTTCAACCAAAAGAAGAAGGGAAAGGAAGAGGCTGATGCATAATCTGGAAAAAATGCCGGAGGAGGGCATTCTTCTACCAAAAAATCCGGCGAGTAAAACCCGGATTTTTTTTGAACTTACGGAGGCTTTGGAAAAGAAAGGAGCCCTTGTTTGTGGAGGAATTTTCGACTCCTAAAGTCCCTTTTGGCTCTTGGTTTTAGGGGAAAATGGATTCTTTACCTTTGTAAGACGGAGGAGCGGGCAAAGGAGATTTTGCAGGACGGTAAAATCTTTGCGGAGAACTGCCTGCTTTTTCCGGCGAAGGACTACCTTTTTTATAAGGCAGATACCAGAGGAAACTATATCAGTGAGAGCGAAGTGAGTGCCTTAGGCAGCTGGTGGAGGAGGAAGAGGGTATGCTGGTGACCACTCTTCCGGCAATGCTGGAAAAGTTGGAGGGAAAAAAATGCCTTCCGCCAGGCAGTGTTTACGGTGCAGCTGGGACAGACTCTTTCTCTGGAAAGCTTGCAAGACAGTCTTCATTCCCTTGGATATCAAAGGGTGGATCAGGTGGAGAGCAGAGGAGTATTCCCTTAGGGAGGAATCCTGGATGTCTTTTCCAACCAAAATGGAGGAGCCCCTTAGAATAGAATTTTTTGATGATGAGGTGGATAGCCTTCGGTATTTTTTTCTTTGGAAAGCCAGCGTTCTTTGGAACAGGTGGAGAGCCAATATTTACCCGGTGTCCGAGCAGGAAAGCCCTCTTCCTAAAAGGCTTTTCTCTTTGGATTATCTGCCTAAAGGATTGTCTGGTGATTGTGGATGAGCCGGTGAGAGTTTTGGAAGAGGAAAAGGGTAGAGGAGGAATTTATCGCCTACTTTTTCCCAAAGGGCTGAAGCGGAAGCAAATCAGAGAAGACACAGCGCCTTAGACCTTTTCTCTGTGAGGACTCTCATGGAGGAATGTGCCCTGCCCCATTTTTTTCTTTTCAAGCCTTGGAGGCATTTTCCGAATGGGGGAGGTCTTTGAAAATCCGCTAAAATCTATTTCTGTTGAATGTAGAGAAATCCCTTCACGGCAAAGCAGTTTGCCCAGTTTAAAAGGGGATATGGAAAAAGTATAAGAAGGAGAAGGTGCGGATCTCTTTGTATTCTCCTTCTCAAAGCAGGGCCTCCCGTCTGGCGGAAGAGCTAAGAAAAGAGGGGCTTTCCGCCTATTGTCCGGATAGACTGTCCGAAGACAGGGAAGAGGGAGAGGACACGGAAAATGCGGGAAGCATAAGGGTATTGCCCCAGTATCTTCGAAAAGGCTTTTATTTGCCTAAGGAAAAGCTTCTGGTAATGACGGAGCAGGACCTATATGGGCAAAGTCTTGTAGGAAGAAAACGGCGGAAGAAAAAGCAGGTGGAAAGTCTCCATATCGGTTCTTTGACGGAGCTCCATAAAGGAGACTATGTGGTGCATGAAAGCCACGGTATCGGCATTTACGAGGGCATTGAGCGAATCGTAACGGACGGCGTCAGCAAGGACTATTTAAAGATTCTCTACGGAGACGGGGGGAATCTGTATTTGCCGGTAAATAAATTGGACGGTATTGAGAAATATGCCGGAAAGGAGGCAAAGGCTCCTAAATTAAATCGCCTAAACGGTTCAGAATGGCAGAAAACCAAGTCCAAGGTTAAGGGGGCGGTGTGGAAATCGCCAAGGAGCTTTTGGCCCTCTATGCCAAGAGGCAGGAGGAGAGAGGCTACCCCTTTGGAAAGGATACGGTTTGGCAAAGAGAATTTGAGGAGGCCTTTCCCTACGAGGAAACCGGAGATCAGCTTCTGGCTATTGAAGCCACCAAGGAAGACATGGAAAGCGAGAAAATCATGGACCGGCTGGTTTGTGGGGATGTGGGCTACGGAAAGACGGAAATAGCGCTTGAGCAGCCTTTTAAGGCAGTGCAGGACTCAAGCAGGTGGCCTACCTTGCCCCACTACCATTTTGTACCCAGCAAATCTATAACGGCTTTGTGGAGAGAATGAAGGGCTTTCCGGTGGAAGTGGAATTCTTTCCCGTTTTCAGAGTCAAAAGGAAGTCCATAAGACGCTGGAACAGCTTGCCAGCGGACGAATTGATATCTTAGTGGGAACCCATAGATTACTTTCCAGGATGTGCATTTTTAAAAATCTGGGGCTCTTGGTGGTGGATGAGAACAGCGCTTCGGGGTACAGCATAAGGAGCGCATCAAGTCCTTAAAGGAAAATGTGGATGTGCTACCCTTTTCCGCAACCCCTATTCCCAGAACTCTCCACATGTCTTTGGTGGGAATTCGAGACCTTTCTATCCTGGAAGAGGCTCCCATGGACAGACTTCCCATCCAAACCTATGTGATGGAAGAGGAGGAAGGCACCATTCGGGAGGCCATTTCAGAGAGCTTCAGCAGAAACGGTCAGGTTTACTATGTGCATAATCGGGTAAAAAGCATAGAGGATACGGCGCTTCGCCTGCAAAAACTGCTTCCGGAGGCTAGAATTGCTTATGCTCACGGGCAGATGGGAGAGAAGGAACTGGAAGAAATCATGCTTTCCTTTATTGCCGGAGAAATAGATGTACTGGTATCCACCACCATTATCGAAACCGGACTGGATATTCCCAATGCCAATACCCTGATTATTCAAGATGCGGATAAGATGGGGCTTTCCCAGCTTTACCAGATTCGAGGCAGGGTAGGAAGATCCAATAGAACCTCCTATGCATTTTTACTTTATAAAAAAGGAAAAAGCCTTACGGAAGAGTCGGAAAAGCGCTTAAAGGCTATCCGGGAATTTACGGAGCTGGGCTCCGGAATTCGTATTGCTTTAAGAGACCTGGAAATCCGCGGGGCGGGAAATGTATTGGGAGCAGAGCAGCACAGCACATGGAGGCGGTGGGCTATGAGCTCTATACTAAGCTCCTTCGCCATGCGGTGCTTTTGGAAAAGGGAGAAAAGCAGGAAGAGGAGGACTTTGAAACCCAGCTGGATGTGGATTTGGACGCTTTTATTCCGGAAAACTATATGGAAAATGAAGAGCAGAAGCTGGAGGCTTATCAAAAGATTGCCCTCCTTAGCAGTGAAGAAGAGAAGATGGATTTGGAGGATGAGCTGACAGACCGTTACGGTGACCTGCCCTATCAGGTGGAAAATCTTTTCCAGGTGGCAAAGCCTTCGAAATCTAGCTTCATAAAAATAGGGGTAACGGAGTGCAAAATCAAGAGGGAGAAATTCACTTTTGTTCTTCCCCTAGCGAAAATCAATACCACTGCCATCCCTGCTTTGATTTCCGAGTCTCAGGGGAGATTCGATTTGTGAAATGGAGAGAGTCCCAAGCTTTTATATAAAAAGAAAAATTTGCGGGATTTGCCCAAGATTCAGGAAAGTATGGAAAAAGGCAAAGGAAATAGTGAAGCCCTGCTTCTCCCACTTTCCCCTTAAAAAGAAAGAAAAAAACTATCAAAATTTTTACAAAAACAGAGAAAAACATAGGAAATCCATGGAATTACAAGGCTTTCATTGACAGGAGAAAAGGAGAAAGTTATAATGCACTCGTATGTGGGGAGTTGTGCCCCAAGTAATAATACTACGCCGAAAGAATCGGCGATTATGGAGGATGAAAGATGAATAAAAGTAGATTTGGTTTCCGCAGTAGCAAAAGCAGGCAGAGTTATCTAAGAAGGATGCGGGATTAGCAGTTGAGGCTGTTTTTGATGCCATTTCTGAGGCTTTTAGAGAAGGGTGATAAGGTTCAGCTTATCGGTTTCGGAACTTTTCGATGTTTCTGAGAGAGCTGCAAGAGAGGACGTAACCCAAGAACCGGAGAGACTATGAAGATTGCTGCTTCTAAGGCTCCAAGATTCAAAGGCAGGTAAGGCTTTTAAAGGATCGCGTGAACTAATTTCATGCGACTGGATAAGTATTTTGAAGGTATCTCGTCTCATAAAAGACGCACAATTGCTAATGAAGCTCTGCGATACCGGTCGAATATCTGTTAACGGGAAAAGTGCAGAAGGCTTCCTACGACGTAAAGGTAGGAGATGTCATCAGCATCTCGTTTTCGGAGAAAAAGCAGTAGAAGCCAAGGTATTGTCGGTGCAAGAGATCAGTGCAAAAGGATGAGGCGGCAGAGCTATTTCAATATCTATGAGAAAGCAAGAGAAACAGAAAAGAAAAATGTTTAAACATGGGGTTACTGTCCTGGGATTGTTCATGGTGGTAGCCCTTCTGCTATTGTTATTTTTGTTCGTGGCAGAGAGCTTACGGAGAAAAAAATAAAAACTATCTTATATGGAAGAGAGTTTGGCTGAGGAGTACAGTAAGGAAGAGCAACGGGCTAAAGCTCTGGAAGAGAAAAAGTCTATGTGAAGACCAAAAGAGTATATCATGGAAGAAGCAAGAGAGATATTTGATTGCAGATGCCGGATGAGATTATTGTAAGGTCCGAAAGAGTAAAGACTGAAAGAGGAAAACTCTATGTCATAGGCTTTTATCTATGCCATAGGGTTAGGATTAGAGAAAAGCGAAAGAGGAAGATTCTTCTTTCGTTTTTTTCCTTCGTATCAGGATAAAAATGAGAAAAAGGAATCGATACCGAGCTATTTTTACAAGTAAAAACGGCATTGGATAGGGGAAGGGGAGCAGATTTTGCTGGCTCTTTCCGGCGGTGCGGATTCATGTATCTTTTGTATTTTTAAAGGAATTACAGCAGCATCTTTCTTTTTCTTAGAGCCATGCATGTGCAACACGGTATCAGGGGAGAAGAAGCTGTAGAAGATGTCGCATTTTTCCAGACAGCAGGCGGAGCTATATCAAGCGCCTGGAATATACCTGCTCCGTACCGGACTATGCCGAGGAAAAATAAGCTGGGACTGGAAGAGGCGGCAAGGACACTTCGTTACAAAAGCCTTAAAAGAAGAAGCCCTTCGTTGGCAGGCGGAAAGCGGCCGAAAAACAAAAATTGCCTTGGCGCATCATATGGACGATCAGGCGGAAACGATATTGTTTCATTTGATTCGAGGGGCTGGATTTTCCGGAATTAGCGGCATGAAGGCGGAAGAGCTTCTGTCAGAGACCGGGATTATCCTTCTTCGCCCCTCCTGTCTTTTACGGAAAGAGGAGATTCTGAAGCGGCTGGAGAATGGGGGATTTCTATCGGGAGGATAGCACAAAACCGGGACAAAAGCTATGCCAGAAATTATCTTCGTTTGGAAATCTTACCCGGCTTGGAGAAGATTAATGCCGGAGCGGTAAAGCATTTGCTGGAGGCGGCAGAACTTTTTTCGGAAACGGAAGCCTATTTTCAAGAGAAGACGAAAGAATGGATAGAGCAATACGGAGAATAGGGAGCAAAGCTCTTCGGGAAAAAGCATTTCTGTCCATTCCTCAATTAAAAAGGAAAAACGCGCTTTTTCGCAGAGAAATCTATAGGAAGCCATCTTTTTTGTTAAGGAGTAGTACCACAGAGTTTGGAAAGCTGCATTATCATGGTATTGACCGCTTGTTGAAAAAGGGGAAACGGTGGAAGGCTTTCTCTCCGAAAAGGTGTAAAGGCAAGTGGAACAAAAACGACTGCTTTTAGAAAAGTTTTAAAATCATGTAATCCGGAATTTTATAGGAAAATAGTAAATGGGGGACTCAATATGGAAAAGAAGAAAAAAATCTGAGTACTGTTTTTCGGAGGAGGAAATTGAAAAGCGGGTAAGTGAACTGGCGGAGGAGATTGGAAGAGACTATGCGGAAAGCGATCTGCATTTAATCTGCATTTTGAAGGGCGGCCCTTTTATGTGTGAACTGGCGAAAAATTAAACAATCTCTGAGTTTCCATGGATTTCATGGCAGTCAGCAGCTACGGTTCTCAAAACCCAAAAGCTCGGGGGTAGTAAAGATTGTAAAGGATCTGGATGAACCCTTGGAAGGGAAGGATGTTCTATTGGTGGAGGATATTATCGACACGGGAAGAACATTGCATCATTTGGAGCATATGCTTCGGGAAAGACACCCGGCTTCTTTGGAAATCTGTACTCTATTGGATAAGCTGAGAGAAGGGAAGTTGAGGTAGATGTAAAATACAAGGGCTTTTGTGTTCTGGATGTTTTTCGTCGTAGGCTACGGCATTGACTATGCCCAGAAGTATAGAGCATTGAACTACATCGGAGAAGTGATTCTTTAAGTTTGCAAAGCTTTTGATTGGAATTCGGGAAGGGCGGTATCGCTTTTTCAGGATTGGGGGAGTAAAGGAGGATTTCGAAATGGAGGAAAGGAATCAATCGAGAGGCCTTTATATAGCATAGGAAAGGGGTTTTATCGGGAGCCGGAGGAGAGCCCTACCTTTTCGGATGTGACCATTCGTTTTCGTACCCCTAAGAGAGGATGTAGATAGAGTTTTGCTTTATCTTCCGGATGAACAGCAGATTTATCCATGCAGTTGGAAAGCAGTGATCACTATTTTGATTACTATGAAATGGAAATAAAACTGAAGGATAAACCTTTGCATTATTATTTTCGTATTGAAAAGGGAGAAGAGGTCATTCATTACAATCGTTTAGGTGTGACGGAAGATTTGGACATTCAATACGCTTTTTCCATTTTTCCGGATTTTCTTTTGTTCCGGACTGGATTAAAAGGCGTCACCATGTATCAAATTTTTGTGACTGCTTTTCGAAACAGTGACGGAAAGAATAATGTAGAGGACAGGGAGTATATTTATCTGGGACGTCCCGTGGTATCGGTTTCAGATTGGGATGCCCCTGTAGAGTCCTTTGATGTACATCGTTTTTATGGCGGCGATTTGGAAGGGGTTTGGGAGAAGCTGGATTACCTGGAACATTTGGGGGTAGAGGTTCTTTATTTCAATCCGCTCTTTGTGTCTCCCTCCAATCATAAATATGATACCCAGGATTACGACCATATTGATCCCCATTTGGGAGAATTGTGAATGACGGGGTAAAGTGCTTCCTAAAGGGGAACAGACAATAGAGAAGCCTCCAAGTGCAGCATTCGCAGTACGGATAAAGAGAATCTGGAGCCAGTGATACCTATTCTTACTTTTTGTGGATACTGCCACAAGAGGGGATGCGAGTGATTATCGACGGCGTTTTTAATCACTGCGGTTCCTTCCATCGCTATATGAATGCTTTCCTATTTCTACAAAACCGGGGAGGATTCACCCTATCCCCAAAGGGGCTATGAAAGCTATTACAGTCCCTATCTGGATTACTTTCATTTTTCGAAAAGTAGAAGAGAAGGATTACTCGGAAAATGACAGCTATGAAAAAGTGGTGGAAACGACACCCTGCCAAAATTGAATTACGAAAAATGCTCCCCAAAGCTGGAGGCGGAAATCTTAGGGATTGCCAAAAAAATGGGTTAGTCCTCCCTTTTCCTGTGACGGCTGGCGTTTGGATGTGGCGGCAGATTTAGGGGCACAGTGAAGCCTATAACCACAGATTTTGGAAGAAGTTCCGAAAAAGCCGTGAAAGGAGGCTAATGAAGACGCGGTAATTTTAGCAGAGCATTACGGAAATCCCAGTGCCTGAGCTGAAAAGGGCAGGAGTGGGACAGCATTATGAACTACGATGCTTTTTATGGAGCCGGTAAGCTGGTTTCTGACCGGTATGGAAAAAGCATTCCGACAGGCTGAGCCGGAGAAATTCGGAGATGGAGAGCTATTCTTTAACACCATGCGTTATAACATGGCAAAGCTTCCGGAAAATGCCTTGGATGCTGCGATGAATCAGCTGTCCAACCATGATCATTCCCGTTTCTTAACCAGAACCAACAGAAGAGCCGGAAGAATGAAAGATGGCTTTGATGATGCGGGAATCGGCATTGACTACGGTCTTTTCCGTCTGGCCAGTATGCTTTTGTTTACTTGGCTGGGAGCACCTACCCTGTTTTATGGTGATGAAGTAGGCGTATACGGATGGACTGAGCCGGATTGTCGTAGACCCCATCCTGGGGGAAAAGGAAGATTTGAGCTTTTAGAATATCATCGCTATCTGATTTCCCACAGAAAGGCATCCACCGCCCTCAGAACCGGAAATCTTATGCTTCTGAAAAGCGGAAGAAACTGGGTTTCTTATCTTCGATGCAGTGAAAATCAAATCGCTCTGATTATTATTTATTCGTGAGATGAGGACTGTACTTTGATATCCCCTGTGGAGAGCATCCGTTACGGATAAGATGGAGATTCGAAGAGTGCTGAAAACCGATGGAAGAGGCTATAATGCATACCAAACCAAGCGCTACACGGAAAATGGCATCCTTTCCAGTAGGTTGAGGGCAAAAGACCGGAAAGATATATCTGATTGATTTTTAGACTTTACAGAAATTAGAAAATACAAGAATTAGAAAACGAGATATCCCACACCAGCGTGCGATACTTGTTAGAATAAAAAGAGCTACAGAAGAGATTTCAGTTCTGTACTGTATAGCCGGTCTACCGATAGGGCAATCTGAGCTCGCGGGCACTACGAAAAACGAATATTATGAAGTTTTTCGTCTAGTATCCCTGCAGGGCGAAGATTAGGGAGCGTGCCCTAAGGTAGACGCACAGTAAAGAACGAAATCTTTTCTGTAGCTCTTTTGTTTTTTAATTTATTCGGATACCACAAAGCGGAAAGCTTATCTTCCACGAACTTAAGGCGCTCTTCCAGGTACGGAAAGCTCATGAACCTTTCCCTACTCCGAGATACAGAATTCCTAAAATGGATTTTTGTAGTCTACGCAACGGTTTCCGTCGCATAAATCCCATATCAAAATTGAAGTCTCCTGTAAACCTCCACAAATTCGTTTACACTGTCCGCATTGGGAATCATAACGTGTAATGTTTCCATTCTTATCCTCCTTGATGAAATAGACCCTTATCCTGCTATAAATTAAATACATATAGTATTACGACAAAGTGCTTGAAAAATAATAGTATTGCGTCATGAATTTTATCACGGCTCTTTAGAGAACAAGAAAGATATTCTAAAAATTCCGGGACAATTCCTAAAAACTATCTGTCTTTTTCGCTTTTTCAAACATCAGGTCACGCTTTGCCTTTTTTGTTCTCGGCTAGGTCCTTTGTGTGCTTTTTAACATTCTTTTTCTTCTTCTGACTCTGTAGAATTCTTCCCTTCTTTGGAAAAGATAGAGGAAGAGCAGAGAAAGAAGCACCAGAGCGAAAATGGCAAAAGAATCTGAAGCACCCGTACAATAGGCTTTGCAGGATGATTTTTTTCCTGCCTTCTTATCGAAGACAATGGGGGCATGGTTTGTTTTTCCACGGCTGTGATTCTTCCGCCTTGCTTTCGTTTTCCTGACTTCCATGGCTACGGAAATCTGCTTTGGAATATTTTCCGCCTTCTTTAAAGAAGTATTGGGAAGGTCCTGCTGTCTTCCTCCCTTTTAGAATCCTCAAGATACACATAAGCCGTGCCCACAGTCTCTTCCATCGTACCGATAAAGGATCTGGCTACCTTTCCGCTGGCTTTTTCTGCCTCACTGATATCGTAGGATAGGGTAGAGGCAATATCCGTTATGGGAATATTTTTGGGAAGACAGATCTGCTCATCTCTTCCTACGGTAAAATGCAAAGCCTCCACCAAGGGAGTCCGTCCACCGTCCAGGGATTTTCCAACTGGGCAAAAAGCGTGGATCATTGTTTTCCGCAGGGTAAGAGTTAAAATTGGCAAAGCCGAAATCGAAAAGCTTTTTGCTGTCCCGATACTGGGAGTTATGACCATTTAAGATTACGCAAATTAAGGTAGTATCCTCTTTTGCAGGCTGTTACCAAGGTGTTTCCGGCAAGAAGGGTATATCCGGTCTTTCCGGCAAATACACCGCTGTAATATCTCTGTTGCTTTTTTCATCATCTTATGGTGGGCATAGATGGTATTTTCCGGGGCATTGGGATCCGGATACTTAATCAAGGGCCGTGGGTGTAAACCTGGGTAGCATCAATCTGGCAAAATGTCGGATTGCTTATGGCGTACTGCATGATTTTTGCCATATCCAAAGCACTGGTGTAGTGTTCCGGATTGTTCAGTCCGGAAGGATTGGTAAAATGAGAATTTGTACAGCCGATTTCACAGCCTTTTTGTTCATCAGTTCCTGCAAACTTTTTCGTTGGAGCCTACCATGCTCTGCCAGTGCATTGGCGCAGTCGTTAGCGGAATGGAGCAGAAGGAGTATAGACAGTCTCGAACACTTAACTTATCTCCCGGAGATGCGGCAATGACGGTGAATTGTTTTCCAGATTTCCTCTGGTGGCTTCCCTGGGAAAAGGTGACCTTTTCCTCCAGATTTTTCCACATGTTCTAACACGACGATACTGTTAAGACCTTGGTAATGGAGGCGGGAAAGTAGTGAGTGTTCTCGTTTTTAGCATAGAGAATCGTGGAGGACTTGGCATCCATCAGCAAAAGCACCATCCGCCTCAATTTGGTCTACACAATGGGTCAGGTATCTGCATAAGCTTTGTTTTCGAAAATACAAAAGAAAAAGCATGGAAAAAGCAGAACAAAATATAGCTGTTTCTACTGTATCGACTCAGTTTATTTTTTTCAGAGATTGTTTTATCATTTTCAATTTACAATTCCTCTTTTACTAAAAGGGAAGGAAAGGGAAACCTTATACAAATCCCCGTCAATTTCAATCTTCATTTACCGTTCATCAGCTTGGTCAGACTTTTTCGCAATGGACAAGCCAAGACCTGAGCCCTCTGTGCGGCTTACGTCTCCACGTACAAAAACGTTCCGTTAACTCTTCCGGGAAACGTTTAAGGGGCTTCTGAAATATTTTTCATGGTAAAGGTAGCCTCTTCTTCCCTTTGCAAATCCACATAGACCCGACTTCCCCTGCAAAACATATTTACAACAGTTATTAAGAAGATTTTCCAATACCCGGAAAAGCTGTCGACCATCCGCCAGAATCAGAATATCCTCCTGAGGGAGGGTAGTGAGCACCTGTAAGGAGCGGGCAGCCAATTTGTCTTCGAACTCGCCCAGACTTTGCTGCAAAATCTCCGTGTAGTGAATCGGATAAGCTCTAAAGAGATATTTCCGGAACTGGCTTTGCTGGCTCACCAAATCCTCCGTCAGATTCTTTAAACGTGCGGACTTTTTGCTCCAAAAACGGCGATATATCCCTGAGCTCTGGGACTTTCAATATTTTCTCGCTTTAAAAGATCCACATAGCTGATAATGCTGGTAAGAGGGTCTTTAAATCATGGGAAACATTGGTAATCAAGTCGGTTTTTAAACGCTCCGCCTTTACCTGCTCCGTTACTGCTGCCTTCAATCCTCTACTGATGGAGTAGGAGTAGTAGTCGATGGAAATTAAAAAGGAAAAAGCAGTAGTAGCTAAAGCCCAGATGTAAGAGGCTTTTATGATGGAAAAAGCAGTAAAGATTATAGCCGAAGAACCCAATGCCCAGGAAATTCGGAAGGACGAAGAGAGCAGCACTGTATAATCTGGAACGGGTAAAGCCGCTGGCGAAAGTGTACTCTCAGAAGACTCCAAATTCGTCTGCTATAGGAAGAGGAAATTAGAATTCCCTCCGCATCTGCCGCACCAGGGAAAGAAGCAGAGGCAGAAAAACAGTGTAGTGCAGGGCGAAAAGTCCCATCCTATGAAAGAAGAGGGGCTCGGCAATTTTTCCCAATACCAGAATCAAGCTGTCGAAAAATATCGGTTGAAGACTTCTGCAAAAAGAACCAAAAAGACAGATATAGCTAAAAATGCTTTTCTAAGGCACCCGGTCAATGGCATAAAGAATCATTTGCCGATTTTCTCCCCGACCGGTATGTAATAATAGAGAAGCAAAGCTAAACACAAAGGCTATAAGACTTCCGAAAAGCACTACGCCCAAAATACTCAGGTTTCTTCGAATGCTGTATTCCTCCATCATGGTTTTATATTGGTCATGAACAGGGAAGGAGGTATCCACCCCTGCAGCAAAGACATAGGAACCGTCTTTATAAGGATCTCTGGCTTCCAAAAGAGGTACCAGATTGGAGGGAATCGTTTTTAGATTGCTTTTGATTTCCAAAGAAGAAGAGGCTGTAAAAACATATTTCCCCAGCTTTTGAATTTTTCCGCAGTGCCGTCATTTTCATTATTATAATAGGTGGAATTATTTCCGTTGCTATATACCACATAAAATTGGAAGTTGGAGCCCGATCAAAATATCGGGAGCGGATGGCATAGTACTTTGCCAAATAGCTCAGTGCTTCTTGGACAGTCTTCCCAAGCTCATAAAACCGTCAGCAGGGACTGGCAGGCTGGTAATCCGGAAGATAGGCACGGTAAATCACTTTGATCTGGTGTTCTTTTTCGTCCTGTTCCTTGGTAACAGTGGCGGGACCGTCCTCCATGATTTCATTTTTCTCGTTTAAATAGTAGCCCATGGAACGGGCATACTTAATCAAATAGTCCAGACTGTAGGAACAGGGTAGCACCGTTACTTTCACTCTGGGCTATGGTATGGTTTAGATCCAGGGTTCCTCTGGTTTCAAAAAGATCCCGAAGATCAATATAATCAAAGATATCATTGATGCTTTCCGAAACAGCACTGTCAAAGCTGGAGGAAGAAAGATGTCTTCTTCCTGCAAAAAGGCAATGGTATCACTTCCCTTGGGGGCAAAATGCAGCAACACCAGACTGATGGAAAAGAGAAATAAAATGAAAAAATGGAGCAAAAAGGAGAAGACGTTTCATGCTTAGTCCTCGCTCTTTCCCTGCTTTTCAATTTTATAACCCACACCCCAAACCACCTTCAAATACTTAGGCTTTCTGGAGTTGATTTCAATTTTTTCCCGAATATGACGGATATGCACCGCTACAGTGTTGTCCGCCCCGATGGCTTCCTCGTTCCAAATGGAGGTATAAATTTCGTCAATGGAAAAGACTTTACCGGCATTTCGAACCAGGAGAAGAAGAATATTGTACTCAATAGGCGTAAGCTTTACCAGCTCGCCGTCTACGGATACCTCTTTGGTATCATCATTAATCACCAGACCGCCGCAGCTGTAAATGGCTTCTCCCTTAGACTGTTCATTCATATTGCCGAGTTGGGTGTAGCGGCGAAGCTGGGACTTTACTCTAGCCACCATCTCCAAGGGGTTAAAGGGTTTGGTGATATAATCATCCGCACCGATATTTAAGCCGAGAATCTTATCGGTGTCCTCTCCCTTGGCACTGAGGATAATGATGGGAATGGAGCTTTTTTCTCGAATCTTCAAAGTGGTACGGATACCGTCCAGTCCGGGCATCATCACGTCCAGAATGATAAGATCCACATTTTCCTTCTCCAAAATCTTTAAAACATCATATCCGTCAAATGCCTTAATCACCTGATATCCTTCTCCGGTAAGGTAGATGGAAATGGCTTCTACAATCTGTTTATCATCATCGCAAACTAAAATCTTTTGCATAAAAATCTCCTTTACTCAAAAAGTTATTTCCTACAGAGTATAGCAAAGCTTTTTAAGAAAGAGAAAGGACAAGCCAAAGTCTTTAGATAAAAAGAATGTTGCTCTTCCAACATTCTTTAGAACTGCGCCCTCAGGGACTCGAACCCTGGACAAATAGATTAAGAGTCTACTGCTCTACCAGCTGAGCTAAAGGGCGCTTGTTTTCGCCGTTTTTCGCGGCACCCGTACAATATACAAAAACTTCGAAAACTTGTCAAGAACTTTTCTAAAAATAAGAAAAAGGACGGCAATTCTTCCGGTAAAAAGTATCCCATCAAAGAGCTGTCTTCGTTACTGCTAAAAAGCACTACTTCTCTTTTTGCATGCCTTCCTTCAAAAGCCCCCTCTCCTCCAAACGGTGCCGGGTTTCCTTGGCTGTGCCCTCCGCTCCGTCAAAGAATTGAACAGGATAAGGCAGAGCTTTTTGAATCTGTTCCGTTACAAAAGGAAAATGAGTACAACCCAGCACAATAGAAGAAATGGCTTTCTTTTTGATAGGGAAGTAAAGCTGATGAAGATAGTCCTCCATTTTCCGGACTGTCCCCTTTCCTGCTTCTAAGAGACGAACGATGCCCGGGAGGAGGAGAAGAAATGGGAAGGATCTCCAAAACGGGAAATCAGCTGGTGTAGACGCTCGCCTTGAATAGTGTGCTCTGTAGCCATAATCAGAATCTTTTTTTTTGTTTTATCCGATTTAGATTCATCTTGTAATGCTTCTACTGCAGGCTTTACCGCAGGCTCCATACCGATAATGATATCCTCCGGAAACAGCTCCCGAAGATAGGGGGCAGCTGCGGAGGTGGCGGTATTACAGGCGATAACAGTGGCTTTTACCCCTTTTTCCTGTAGAAAACGGTAGGCGGAGAGGGACAGAGAGCGTACTTCTTCCTCTGATTTTTCACCATAAGAGCATGCTGATCTCCGTAGAAAATAAAAGTCTTCCTCGGAAGCTCCTGCTTGAGCTTCCTTAAGACACTTAGTCCCCAAGACCGGAATCAAAAATACCGATTGCCTTGTCCTTCTCCATTTTCGCCTTCTCCTCCTTTCCCCGGTATATTCTCTATCTTTTTATCTTCTTTATCTTCTTTATATTCTTTATCTTCTGATAAACTATTTCTTCAAAAGCAATGGCGTATAAACGCCCGGGACATCTTATTCATAACGAGTATCGTGCGCAAAGCGTGCGATATCTCGTTTATTAAGACTATTTTGAAGTGTAGCATAGCTTCTTTGGGATTGCAATTTTAGCCTGAAAAACCTATACTGCAAAAGATAGAAAAACAGTGGGACAATGCATCCCCCTAAAAGCAGGAGGTTTTCATGAAAAGTGCGGAAAAGGTGAGTGTATCGGAGTTAATTAAAAAAGAAAATTTAAAGAATCTCACGCCGGAAATAGATACGGATCAGATTTACATGACGATTCCGGATGTAAACCGTCCTGCCTTACAGCTTGCAGGATTTTTTGCCCAGTTTGATTCCGAGCGTGTGCAGATTATCGGAAATGTGGAAACGGCTTATTTGATGCGGATGGAAAGACCGGAGAGAAGGGCAAGATATAATGAGATTACCAAGTATCCTATCCCCTGTATTATTTATGCCAGAGACATTGAACCGGATTCCTGTATGATTTCCGCATGCCAGGAGGCCGGAATTCCTCTTTTATCCAGCCCGAGACCTACTACGGAGCTGGAGGGAGAAATTATCCGTTGGTTAAAGGTAAAGATGGCACCGATGATTACCGTCCACGGCGTATTGGTGGATGTGTATGGAGAGGGTGTCCTCATCATGGGGACAGCGGAATCGGTAAGTCGGATACCGCATTGGAGCTGATTAAAAAGAGGACACCGTCTGGTCAGCGACGATGTGGTGGAATTAAGAAAGGTTTCCGATGAGTCCCTGGTGGAACGGCACCGGACATTACCAAGCATTTTATTGAACTTCGGGGTATCGGCATTATCGATGTAAAGCAAATGTTCGGTGTGGAATCGGTGAAGGACACCCAAACGCTAAATATGGTCATTAATTTGGCGGAGTGGTCCAAGGAGAAGGACTATGACCGTCTTGGATTAAAGGATAACTATATAGAATTTTTAGGCAACAATATTATCAGCTATGATATCCCCATTCGTCCGGGAAGAAATGTGGCTATCATCGTAGAGTGTGCCGCCATTAATAACAGAGCCAAAAAGATGGGATATAATGCGGCACAGGTGCTGTATGAGCGAGTAACCGCCAACATGAAAAAACAGGAAGCGGAAGATTTTTAGAGGGAAGAGAGCAGGATGGAGCATAGAACGGAACAGAGCTTAAAGGACTATACCAGCTTCAAGGTTGGCGGAAAGGCAAAGGACTTTTATATTCCCTTTACCGTAGAAGAAGTACAAGAGCTGGTACAGGAGTTATACAGGGCAAGTCGCCCTTATCTGATTTTGGGGAACGGCTCCAATCTCCTGGTTTCCGACGAGGGTGTGGAAGAAGCAGTTATTTTATTAAGGGATAATTTATCTTCTTGCAACATAAAAAGAGCAGGAGGACGGTCAGGGGACTTTTGGAGGCGGAGGCAGGCTGTACCCTGAAGGAAATGGCGGAAGTTGCATGGAAGCCGGCTACACCGGCTTTGAACCACTGTCCGAATTCCCGGAACCCTTGGAGGGGCAGTGAAAATGAATGCCGGGGCCTATGGAGGAGAAATTAAGGATTTCTTTTATCAGGGACTCCTTTTAAATGAGAAGGGAGAGCTTCAAAAGAAAGAGCTTTCCGAAATGGATTTTTCCTATAGACATTCCTGTCTTTCGGAAAATGATATTTGTCTAAAAAGCAAGCTTTTTCTTTTGGAAAAAGGAAATCCTGCGAAAATCCGGGAAAAATGCAGGATTATCAAAGACGGAGAGAGGAAAAACAGCCTTTGGATATGCCTTCAGCAGGCTCCACCTTTAAAAAGACCGGAGGGACTATGCTTCCCGCCTTATTGAAGTCAGCGGCTTAAGGGGATTTCAAATGGGAAGAGCGGCGGTGTCCGATAAACATTGCGGTTTTGTGGTGAACCTGGGAGGAGCCGACGCCAAAGAGATTTACCGACTGATCAGGAAGTGATTCGAATTGTGGAAGAAAAAGCAGGGAGTGCGTTTAGAAACAGAGGTAAAGCTGTGGGGGAAATTTTAATTGTAACCGGTATGAGCGGGGCGGGCAAAACCGTTTGTCTGAAGCATTTGGAGGACTTCGGTTTTTAACTGTATTGACAACCTGCCCATAGGACTTATGAATTCTTTTTGGAACTCTTGCTCTCCAGCAGGGAAAATGAACAAAGGACAGCTTTAGGGATTGACAGCAGAAACGGAAAAGAGCTTTCAGAGCTGGAAAAGATTATTGAAAACTGGCGAGAAGAAAAGAAGGTGCCCTTTCGCATTCTTTTCTTGGATGCGAGTGATGAAGTGCTGATTCAACGCTATAAGGAAAGCAGAAGAAGTCATCCTCTGTCCAAAGAGGGCAGGATTCAGGATGGCATCACAAAGGAAAAGAGAGAAGATAGCTTTTCTTCGAAAGAAGGCGGATTTAATCATTGATACCTCCAGACTCTTAACAAAAATCTCCGGCAGCAGCTTAAGGAGATTGTACAGGAGGAGAAGAAGTATCAAAATCTTCAGCTTTCCATTCTTTCCTTCGGTTTTAAATACGGAATGCCGGAGGACTTGGATCTTCTTTTGACCTGCGCTTCTACCAAACCCCTATTATGACCCGGATTTACAGATACATACTGGGGAGGAAAAAGGCGGTACAGGACTTTTGTGTTTCAGGATGGAATGCCAAATCTTTTTAGACAAATTAGTGGATTTATTTCATTTTCTCCTTCCCTTTATGTGGCGGAGGGAAGAATCAGCTCATTCTGGGCTGGCTTGCACCGGAGGGAAACATCGCTCCGTGACTATAGCGGAAAAATTGTATCAATCCCTAAAGGATACTGCAGATTATGGGATAGCACTGGAACATAGGGATATAAGGAAATGATATAAATGAAAAACATAAAAAGTCCATAAAAATAGAAAATTTATGAAAAATAACATAGAAATTTGCCAAGAGACAAAAAGATGACAGTAGAAAAACAAGCAAAAAGCCTCTTTCCCAGAAAGTTAAGGAGGAGCTTAGGAGAATAGACTTTACAGCATTAGAAAAACCTTTAAAAATTAGGACGGATGATGAGGAAGGGAAGAAGGAAAAACTACGACAGATTTTTCTTTCTAACGCTTCTTTAACTAATCCCCAAAAAGAATATCATTTGGAATTTGTTTTTCTAAAGCAGAGGACGGTAGGGAAGTAGAAGAGATTCTACGACATTATTCTCTACATCCAAAAGCAGGAAAAAGAGGCAAAAATCATATGGTATATCTCAAGGATGCTTCGGAGATCGCTGATGTTTTAAAACTCTTAGGGGCAGTGGATGCCTTGATGGAATTGGAGAATGCCCGCATTTTAAAAGGAGGTCAGCGAAAATGTGAACCGGCGCGTAAACTTTGAAGCCGCTAACATTAATCGCACCGTGAAAGCCAGCTTAAAGCAGCAGGAAGAAATTCAATACATCGAGGAGGTCTTAGGGACTGGATCAACTGGAGAAGGCTCTTAAAGAGGTGGCAAAACGTCGTTTGCAATATCCGGATGCTTCTTTGGAAGAACTCGCACAGGGATTGGAACCCCCTATCGGAAAGAGCAGGGGTTAATCATCGCCTGCATGTAAATTAGCAGAATTGCAAAAAGAACTTCGGGAGGAACAATCCGCTTCGCATAAGAAATAGGATTAAAAATAAAATATGCAAAGAGCTTTCCTCGCAAAGGTACATTAGTTAGGGCCTGCATTTTCAAGACAATTTAGACAGACAGCTTTTGGAACTGAGGATGGAGTGACAACACTCTGCGTTTAGGGAGCTCAAATGCACCAGGGAGGCACAGACCATGAAAGACAGTAATGTAACCGTTAACTTAACAAACAAAACAGATGATCATCCGGTGGCGATGCTCGTACAAATTGCCAGTCGTTTTCAATCCAGCATCTATATGTCTGAGGAAGCAGAAGGGTAAATGCAAAATCCATTATGGGGATGATGGCACTCGGCATTAATAACGGCGCAGAGCTATATGTATCTGCAGAGGGAGAAGATGAAGAGGATGCTATTTCAGCAATCAGCGGATATCTTCTTGGAGAAGCGATTTAAACGGAGGAGCTCGGAAACGGGCTCCTTTTTTATACAGAAAGACTAGGCAATCCGGAAATTAGCCTGTACAGTATAGATGGAAATGGACAGCGCTTATGGATAAGTGATTACAGTAGCACAGTGCTTAGAGAAAGTACTTATAGCAAGTGTATATATAGAAGGACAGAACATGGCATTTACACACTTACATGTACATAGCAGTTATAGTTTGTTGGACGGTTCCGGTAAGATTCCAGAAATGGTAGCCAGGGTGAAGGAGCTGGGAATGGACTCCATTGCCCTTACAGACCATGGGGTAATGTACGGTGTGATAGACTTCTATAAAGAGGCGAAGAAACAGGGAATTCACCCGATTCTTGGCTCGGAAATTTATTTAAGTCGTTCCATGGAGGAACGCTTTATCCAAAAGGGGGAGGCCAGATATTATCATTTGGTACTTCTTGCGGAAAATGATATAGGATACCATAACCTGATGAAGCTGGTGTCCTTAGGCTTCACGGAAGGGTATTACTATAAGCCCAGAGTAGACTACGCGGTTTTGGAAAAATACCATGAAGGAATCATTGCTCTGTCCGCCTGTCTTGCAGGAGAGGTGTCTCGAAATCTTCGGCTTTCTCAATATGAGGAGGCAAAGCAGGCGGCACTTCGTTATGAAGGCATTTTCGGAAAGGGAAATTTCTTTTTGGAAATGCAGGACCACGGCTATGCGGAGCAGAAGTTGGTAAATCAGGGCATGCTTCGTTTGCATGAAGAAACCGGGATTCCCCTGGTGGTGACCAATGATATTCACTATACTTATAAGGAGGATGCCAAGGCGCATGACATCCTGCTTTGCTTGCAGACCGGTAAAAACTGATGGACGAGGATAGGATGCGCTATCCCGGTGGACAGTTCTATATCAAAAAGCGAAGAGGAGATGGAGGAGCTTTTTCCTTATGCCAAGGAAGCTTTAGAAAATACCGGGAAGATTGCCAAGCGCTGTCAGGTGAATATTACTTTCGGGGAATATCATTTGCCGAAATACCCTGTGCCGGAGGGCATAGCGCCTACAGCTATTTGGAGGAGCTTTGTCTTAAGGGCTTGGAGAAACGCTATGGGGAGAGTTGGCAGGAGAATAAGGACAGGCTCATTATGAGTTAAATACCATTATCGATATGGGCTTTGTGGATCTTTCTGGTGGTTTGGGACTATATTCATTTTTGCCAAAACCCATGGAGATTGCTGTGGGACCTGGAAGAGGCTCTGCGGCGGGATCTATTGTGGCTTACGCCATAGGCATTACGGATGTGGATCTGATAGAGCATCAGCTGGCTTTTTGAGCGTTTTTAAATCCGGAACGTGCTGACCATGCCGGATATAGACGTGGACTTTGAGTACGAAAGACGACAGGAAGTTATTGACTATGTAGGGAAAAAGTATGGAAAAGAGCAGGTCAGCCAGATTATTACCTTCGGAACCCTGGCGGCAAGAGGAGTCATCCGAGATGTGGGCAGGGTACTGGATATTCCCTATGCCAAATGTGACCAGCTGGCAAAGCTTGTGCCAAACGAATTAAATATGACTCTGGAAAAGGCGTTGAGTGTCAGTAAAGAATTAAAGAATCTCTACGATACGGAAGAGAAACCAAGCAAATGATAGACATATGTCTTCGTTTGGAGGGCTTCTCGGCACAGCTCCATGCATGCGGCAGAGTGGTGATTGCCGGAAGTCCGGTTTCCGGATTATGTGCCCCTGTCCAGAGGCTCCGACGGTTCCATTACCACCCAGTTTACCATGACTACTATAGAGGAGCTGGGGCTATTAAAGATGGACTTTTGGTACTTAGAACCCTGACGGTGATTCAGGGATGCCCTTCGTTTTATAGAGGAAAATCATGGGTAAAGCTGGATTTGGACAAGCTTCCCTATGATGATGCCAAGGTTTACACCATGCTGTCCAAGGGGGACTGTGCAGGAGTCTTCCAGCTGGAATCTGCAGGCATGGTTAATTTTATGAAGCGATTGCAGCCCTCCTGTTTGGATGACATTATTGCAGGAGTGGCTCTGCTATCGACCAAAACATGGACTTTATTCCGGATTACATTGCCGGAAAGAAGAATCCGCTATCGGTGCACTACGATTGTAAGGAAATGGAATCTATCCTGCAAAATACCTATGGGGTAATCATATATCAGGAGCAGGTTATGCAGATTGTGCGAGACCATGGTAGCTTTACCATAGGGCAGCTCGGATCTCTTACGAAGAGCCATGTCCAAGAAGAAGACCTCTGTCATGGAGGAGGCAAGGCAGAGCTTTGTCTACAGCAATGAAAAAGAAGGCATTGCAGGTTGCATTTCCAAGGGATTTCCGAAGAGTGGTAAATCGGATTTATGACAAGATGATTGATTTTTGCCAAGTATGCTTTTTAACAAGTCCCATGCGGTAAGCTATGCCCTGCTTTCTATCAAACCGCCCTATTTAAAGTATTACTATGCCCCTGGAATTCTACGCCGCCACCATGAGCTCCTTTATGGATAACACGGTGAAAAACCGCTGAGTATATCGAGGTAGCCAGAGAACAGGAATAGAGATACTGCGCCGGATATTCAACTGGCGGAGTGGGCTTCTCCGTGAAGGATGGAAAGATTCGATACGGTCTTTTCCGCGGTAAAGGGCGTAGAAGATCCGCCGCAGAACAGATTATTCTGGAACGAAGAACAGATCTTTAGAAACTTTGAAGATTTGGTACAGCGAGCTAAGTCAAAGAGGTATTAACAGAAGAGCATGGAGTCCTTTATCCATGCAGGAGCCTTTGACAATCTGGAAGGAAACAGAAGGAAAAGCTGGTCATGCTTCCGGAGGTTTTGGAGGATTTACAGAAGGGAAGAGAGGATCAGATTGCAGGACAGATGAGCGCTTTTGGATCTTTTGGGAGAAGAGGCTGAGGAAAGACAGGAATTTGAGCTGATTTTTCCTGATTTGAAGAATTTCCCAAGGCAGAGCTTTTACGAAATGAAAAGGATGCTTTGGGCGTTTATCTCTCCGGTCATCCCTTGGACAGTGACAGAGCCCTTTTAAAGCAGGTCTGCACCAGAAGAGCCAGAGATTTTTCCTTGGAGGTAATGGAAGAGGAGAATCGGCTTTCCGATATGGAGCAATGTACCGTGGAGGAATGATTACCGGAATTAACAGGCGGATTACCAAGAAAAAGACATGACTATGGTACTGTGACATTGGAAGACATACAGGCTCCATGGAAGTGGTGGTTTTTCCTAAGACCCACGAGCTTACGGAGGAGCTGATTCAGGAGGACAAGAAAGTTTTTGTCTACGGCAGAGTGCAGATGAATGATGAAGCCAACGGGAAATTGATTGCGGAAAAAATTATAGCTTTTGAAAATTTGCCGAAAGAAATTTGGTTGCAATTTTCCGACAAAGAGGCCTATCTGGAGAAAGAAAAGGAAGTTTTGGAATGTCTGTCTCAAGAGGGGCGAAAGCACCGTGTACTATTTACCTTCGGAAGGAGAATAGTAAGCGCTTGGGAAGCTATATGCTGCACAATCTTCCCAAGATTGCTGGAAAAATCTTGCAAAAATTGTAAATCCGGAAAATGTGAAAGAACAGCTAAAATCCTTGAAAAATGCGTAAGGATAGAGTAATATAGTGTACTTGTTCAGAAATAAATACATGACGAGATACACTGCATAACGGATATTGATAAGAGATGGTATATCACAAGAAGAGACTTCGGGCAAGTTGCATGACCGGGATATATGCGGGTACATACAATGTGCAGTGTGTGACCGGTATGAGAAAAGCAGGAAAAGAATAAAATCAAAACAGTAAGGTAGATTGGAGGCAGTTATGGCAGGAAAGCAGTAAAAACAATTGGTGTTTAACTTCCGGAGGAGATGCTCCCGGAATGAATACGGCTATTCGTTCCGTGGTAGAACCGCGATTCACAATGGTATAAGGTTAAGGGGTTATGCGTGGCTATACAGGACTCTTAGAAGAGAAATAAAAAGAATTGGACTAGCCACTCTGTTTCCGATATAGTAAGCCGTGGAGGTACTGTATTGTATACCGCCAGATGTAAGGAGTTTACACCACAACCGAAGTAAGAAGAGGTGCGGAAATCTGTAAGAAGCACAGCATCGACGGCATTGTGGTTATCAGTGGAGACGGCTCCTTCATGGAGCGCCGGAAAGCCTCCCGCTTTTAGGGCATTAATACCATCGGTGTTCCAGGGAACCATTGACTTGGATATTGCCTGTACAGATTATACCATTGGATTTGATACTTCTATCAATACTGCGATGCAGGCTATTGATAAGATTCGAGATCACCTCTACCTCCGAGCGTTGCTCCATTATCGAAGTAATGGGAAGACGCAGGCTATATCGCTCTTTGGTGCGGTGTGGCAAATGGTGCGGAAGAAATTCTCTTGCCGGAGAGTAGCGAGTGGAGACGAGGCATAGTATCATTAACCGTATTATCGAAAGCAGAAAAAGAGGAAGAAGCATTACATCATTATCAATGCTGAAGAATTGGACATTCCTCCTCCATGGCAATGAGAATTGAGGCGGCAACCGGTATCGAAACCAGAGCCACTATTTTTGGGACACATGCAAAGAGGCGGATCTCCCACCTGTAGAGATGGTTATTATGCCTCCATTATGGGAGCGAAAGCATGAGAACTGCTTTTGGCAGGGAAGTCGCAAACTGTCTTGTGGCTTATAAGAGGTGAGTTCGTGGATTATGATATCCAGGAAGCTTTGAGAATGAAGAAGGATATTCCTGAGGAGCAGTGTCGTATCGCTCAGCTTCTGGTAAGATAAGAAGATAATTTTCGTTTATTTATGTTTTTAGCTCTATGGAATAGCAAATAGAGGAAGAAGCCGGAAGAGATTGCTGCATTCTTTTCCTCTTTTTATTTTATGCTATGATGAGGCAGGTTTAAAAATCCGAAAGGAATGAGGAAATGGACGAAAAGGATATGAATCAGGAAGCGTTAAAGAGAAGAAGAAGGTGCTCTGCGGTAAAATTCCTATAGAGAACAGTATTTTTTCAATCCCGCTTTTCCCTCCTGCCCAAAGGGTACAGGAAAGTCTGCAAAAATAACCGTGACATATACGGAGGAAATCGGCGGTGTTTTCCTCCTGCAATTTGCTGATGAGGAAGACTGGAGCTTATCAGCATTGCGGAGAGACAGACTATCTTTATATGACCCGATAGAGGGCAGAGTTAAAGAAAAAGCAGATTCAAAAGGACTATAAGGAACTCTTTTTCCAAGTTGGAAGAGTATTATGCACGGACTTCAGAATCTGGAGAAGAAAGTAAGAAAAGAAGGACAATATCAAATACTTAGTTGAAAAGGAAAATAGAAGAAATCGTGAGAAGTCACGGAATATCCGACTTTTTCCTATGAGGTAGCCGAAAAAGAGGAAGAGAAGAGGGAGGAGACAGTCTCTTTCAGCCCATTTCCTTAAAGTTGCAGGCTCCCAGTAATATTCTGATGGCTCCCATGGCGGGATGACAGACCTTCCCTACCGTATTCTATGTAAAGAAATGGGATAAGTTTATCCTTTACGGAAATGGTGTCAGCAAGCTATTTACTATGGGAATCAGATCACGGATTCCTGCTTTATCATAAGGGAGAGCCGGGGCTTGTTCCGCGCAGCTTTTTGGTTCTGATCGGCCTGATGGCGGAAATAGTATGCCGAATTGAAGAGGACTGACTGTATAGATGTAAATATAGCTGTCCTGTTCCCAAGGTAGTACGGAATCAGGAGGATCAGCCAATGACAAATCTTCCTTTGTGGAACAGGGTTTTAAGCACAATGGCAAACAGCCTTGAAGAGCCTCCCACAGTTAAGTTTCCGCATCGGCTTTCACGGACGGTGCCATTAATGTGGTAGAATTTGCGAAAATGGCAGAGTCCTCCGGCGTGGCTTCCGTTACCATTCACGGTAGAACCAGAGACAATATTACAGGGGAAAGTGCGGGTTGGAAATATATAAAAAGCCAAGGAGGCGGTGAAGATTCGTGGAAACGGAGACATCCAAAAAAGAAGATGTCTCGTGCATGTCCTTGCCACTGGGAAATTAGAACGGTATAGCGCTGGCGCGTGGCCTACAAGAAATCCTTTTTGATTCGAGCATGTAGGGTTCTTTCCTGAAGGGAAGAAGCTTCCATAGTAAGCCTTCAGAAGAAGAAATGATGCTTCGGCACCTAAAGCTAATGGTGGAGATTGAGGGAGGCATCTTGCCTCTTGAAATGCAGAAAGCACCTTTCCTGGTATATGGAAAGTATAGAGAATGCTGCCCTGCTGGCGACAGAGGTGAATACGGAAAACGATTTGGAAGAGTATTCCAAATGGTTAGAGAATTATAGCGGACATTGACTATCTAAGCTTCCATTGCACAGAGATACTACATCGAGATCATTGGATGAGATGCACTCTGGATCTCCAGAGCCGTCATTGATTTTCAGAGAAAGGGCGGGATATCAGGTGGCTGAAGAAAGAAAAACCTCCTTACTGCAGGGCAGGATTAAATAGAGTTGGAGAATGAACTGCATAGTTTAAAGGTAAATCGAGACAAAGAGATTGCAGAAAAGATTAAGGAAGCTCGGGAACAGGAGATTTGTCTGAGAACGCTGAGTATGATGCGTAAAGGATGAGCAGAGAGAAATCGAAGAAAGATCGTTGCCATGTGAGGCTTTTGTTGAAGAATGCGGAGTAGTGGATGATGCGGAAGAAGGTACCATCAACATCGGATGCAAAGTCAAGCTGTTTGACAAAGGAATTTGATGAAGAAGTGGAATACATGATTGTAGGTTCTACTGAGGCAAACTCCTTGCAGGGAAAAGATTTCAACGAGTCTCCATAGGTATGATTTACTGAACCACAGAGTGGGAGATGAAGTTACAGTAGAAACTCAGGCAGGAGTTTTGGAATATGGTACTTTTCCGTGAGAGATCCAACGAAGAATAAAAAGTGACGATTCAGTGAAGAATGATTCCATGAAGAATGATTCCGCGAAGAATAATTCGTTGAAGCATAATTCAATGAAGAATGTTTCCATGAAGATATGCCTTAGAGAAGATTTCATTCAAAATATAATGAGCAATAATCGAACAGTGCAAAGAAAGGATGAAGGATGGGAGAGCAGGAAAAGCAAAGGCAATGCACCGGTGGACATGAACATTTTGAAGAGTAAGATATGATAAGTTGGCAGAGTATCAGGCAGCTAAGGAAGATCCATTTGAAATTACAAAGCTGAACAGACCCATCATTCTACCGAAATCAAAAGAAATTTCAAGAGTTTGAAGAATCAGCAGGTCGTGATTGCAGGACGTATTTTTATCCAAGCGTGTTATGGGTAAAAGTACAGCTTTATGCATTGCAGGATAGAGACAGCAGAATCAGGTTTATATAAGCGGAAAGTCTCAGGAAGAAGAATACAAGAAGTTTAAAGAAGCTGGACGTCGCGACATCGTGGAAGTTAGAGGTTATGTTTCTGGAAACCCAGATGGGAGAAATTTCCGTTCACGGAGAGAGGAATTACCCTAGCTCCAAGTCCCTGTACCCACTTCCTGAGAAGTTCCACGGTTTAACTGATACCGACACCCGTTATCGTCAGCGCTATGTGGATCTGATTATGAATGAGGACAGTCGCACCGTTTTTCATGAAGCGTTCTCAGATTCTTCTGGGAAATCCATACTTCGCTTGCCGGAAGAGATTTCTTGGAGGTGGAGACACCGATGCTGGTGGAAAATGCCGGCGGTGCAGCAGCTCGTCCTTCGAAACCCACTACAATGCCTTAAACGAAGACGTAAAGCTTCGTATTTCGCCAGACTTTATCTAAAGGCGTCTGATTATCAGCGGCATGGAAAGAGTTTATGCAGATTGGAAGAGTGTTCCGTAATGAGGGAATTGACACCAGACATAATCCGGAATTTACCTTAATGGAGCTGTATCAGGCATATACAGACTACGAAGGAATGATGGAGCTGACCGAGTCCATGTTCCGTTATCTTACGAAAAAGGTTTGCGGTACTCTGCACATCAGCTACCAGGAACTCCATTGACCTGGAAGCCCTCCGTCGCTTGACCATGACGAGAGGCAATCGAAAGGAATATGCAGGCATTGACTTTCGATCAGATTAAGACCTTAGAAGAGGCAAGAGCCCTTGCGAAGAAAAGGAAATTTGCCTACGAAGAGCATCATGGTATCGGAGACATTGAAAACCTCTTCTTCGAAGAGGTACTGTGAGGAGAAGCTGGTACGTGTCAACCTTTAGTATGGATCATCCGGTGGAGATTTCTCCCTTACCAAGAAGAAGCCATCCGATCCTTCCAAGGAGAGCGTTTTGAGCTCTTTATCTACGGAAGAGATGGTAGAAATGCATATTCCGAGCTAAACGATCAATCGACCAGAGAGGCGTTTCAAGGCACAGGATGCCCTGGCGATGCGGGGAGATGAGAAGCGAACCACACCGACGAAGATTTCCTGCATGCTTGGAAATCGGAATGCCTCCTACAGGAGAATCGAGTTTACAGTATCGACAAATCTGGTAATGCTTTTGACGCAGCATCCATCGTGATGTACTCTTCCCACAATGAAGTCCCTAGAGAAGGATGAGGAAGAAAGGGAGGAAGAAGAGTGGGGCAGGAAATGCCAACACAGGCTTCTTTACGCCAAACAATGAGATTGATTTCAGCAACGTGTGAAAATCGAGCCATTGTTTGAAAGAGTCTGTCGATTTCGAGACCTTCAGTGGGGTCCGACTTCCCGTGCGGTAGAGGTAAAGAGATTGTTCCCGTTCCAAAAGAGTGAAAGCTTTTACGTTGCTGCGTTGATGGAGGCGAGCAGACAGAACGAGTCCTTTCCGGAATTCATGCCATATTACGAGCCGGAAGAGCTGATTGGAAAGACATTGATTGCAATCCGCAATCTTCCCAAAAACAATGATGGGAGTAGGGGTCCTGCGTGTACTACTTTCCGCCATTAACCAGAAGGGATAGTGATGAGGAAGAGTTTACCTCTTGATGGTAGATAATCATATTCCCGGCAGGAGCAGAAGTTATATTAGTATTTTGTTTGTTGAACTATTTTGAAGACAAAGGGTGTACCTTATGGCGGATGAAGTGAACTTCATCCGCCATTTCTACAGAAATTGATGATTTGCAATTTCATCCCGTGTGCTATTATAAACTGAGTAATCGAATGTAGATGAATAGATGGTTAATTAAAGAAAGAGAGCTTGCCTGATGAAATTACTAGCCCAAAAGCTTGTCTTGTTTCCTGTGGTGCTTCTATTATCAGTTAGCTCTGCTTTTCTAACATTTTATAGTAAGTATAGAATAGCTCTTGTATTTATTGATGATTCTTTGCATTTTGTAGCAATAGGTTCTTTCCTATTCTTTCCAGGACGGAAGATTGCATTGGAAGGCGTGGTAGTTGGCTGTCCTCAGTCCTATGGATTTACCTAACAGTGGGTGCAGCAATGTGCTTTCCTGGACGTGCTAAATCAGTGCGATCTTTTGAGAAGAAAGTGAATTTATATGAAAGAGGCGATGAGAAGACGTTCTAATCGTCTTTGCTACTAAATTGTGTATGAAAGGAGAGAGAGGATATGTGTGAGGCATCCGCTTGCTGGGATTGCACACATAACCGATCAATACTATCGCAAACTTGCAGTGCAAGTAAAGGAGAAAACAAAAACCACCAAAGTGTACCGAACGTATGCACGCGAGGTGGTGTGAGAGGTCCGAAGGCAGATATGCACCCCTTCTCCTACTCGATTTAACGCTTTTTAATTTTATATAGCCAACTAAATCCAAAAGCAACCCAAAAACCATCCAAAGAGATGATAGAATGGTCTTAGTTATTGTTATTATTAGTTCTCCAGGGTTTAGTATACTTTAAAATGAAAACTACAGAGCGCAAGAATACCCAGCAATTATTTAGTATTGCTAGACTTCTGTGAATTTACTATTCCATGCTGAACACGTCCTAAAAATTAGTATCATATACCCACAGAAAGACTTGTGGGCTCCAGCCATTTACAGAATAATAACCTTCTTTGTGTAGATATGTTTCTGTGTGTTTAATCCAACTGTTATTTCTATTCCAGATTTACCTGATATAGCGTAGCTAAGGCGGCAACGCCTGGTACCCATGTTACAATTTAATCCGGGAATAAAACCAGCTCCTAACGTGTGGCTTGATACAACAGGCTGCTGCTTTTTGAAACAAAACTTAAACCTGTACCAACGGTACCTGGAATACCATCATCTCTTTGATACTTTAACTGTGTAGCTTCTTGTTTCTCAATTTTGCCAATGGAGAAAAACTCTTGGAACATACAAGTTACTATTATAATATATGGTTTCTGTAATTTCTACGGAATCATTTTCCATTACCATCGTCTACATAAACAATATCTTTATCAATCTATTGTAAATAGTGAATGGATAATTTACTACTTGGCACATAAGCAAAAATATTAATTTGATTTAGTATTTTGCAAATACCTATAGTGATAAAAAGCCTAAAAAGAAAGGAAAGAGTACAATTTACATGAAAAGATAAATCCTGAGATACAGAATGGAAATTTGAGATACAAGATAGGTGTATTTTGTTTAGTATTAGATGCTAATCAAGTATTTTTCGATATTTT